>OHBJ01000377.1_pt1 | contig 28093 bp, 20 predicted proteins | sample 1577241 | NCBI WGS metagenome assembly OHBJ01 (sample SAMEA3541594, study PRJEB24748) | human gut metagenome | biome: human gut; feature: human-associated habitat; material: faeces | place: China | collected 2012 | reverse complement strand
TCGAGATGTTGCTTTCAATCTCACGTTTCAGGCTGTTCAGCAATATGGAGAAGTGTGCGGCGTCCATTTCAAGCATGAGGCTGATGAGTGCGGTTTCAAATGTCTGCGTGTCCCCGTACTCTCCGTAAAAGCCGGAAATGAATTGCTGCTTCTCAAAAGAGAAACTGCCGCCGGACATTATTTCGGTATATATCTTGTTGAGTTTCCCGTAGTGGGGTATCATTGATGTTATTCTTTCGTCCATAGTTATATCAGATTAAATTTAGTCATAGCGTTGATTTTGATTTCATCCGCTATATCAATATAGGGCTTCATCGCTTTGTAATCGCTGTGTCCCGTCCATTTCATTACTACTTGTACTGGAATGCCAAGTGCCAAAGCATTACAGATAAATGTTCGTCTTCCGGTGTGAGTACTTAATAATGCGTATTTAGGTGTAACTTCGTCTATTCGTTCATTTCCTCTATAATATGTTTCTCGTATTGGTTCATCTATTTCTGCCAGTTGTCCCAGTTCTTTTAAAAATTCGTTCATCCTTTGATTGCTTACAACTGGCAATGCCCTGTCATTAGGGAACGGCACACCTTTGTACTTTTCGAGTATTGCCTTGCTGTGGTCATTTAATTCAATAATAAGACTGTCTGCCGTCTTTATGGTAATAACTTCGATATGACCGTTTTTAACATCACTACGTTTCAAATTATACACATCGGAGTGACGTAATCCGGTGAAACAGCAAAATAGCAATACATCCCTTACTCTTTCAAGGTATTTCTTTGTTGGTGGTATTGGGCAGGTTCTTAGTTTATTTATTTCATTTTGGGTGAGAAATATCACTTTTTTGGGTGCACTCTTCATTTTAGGCGTGAATTTATCATAAGCCATGTTTTGGTGATACCCTTTTCGATTACTCCAACGTAAGAACCATTTTACGAATTTGATTTGTTTGGCAATGGAAGTGTTGCGCATGTTTTTTTCTGTACGCAAGAATTCTATATAGTCATTGAAATGTTTTTCCGTCCAACTGTCAAACGTAGTATTAGGGTCAAATGTATAAATGTGTTTTTTGACTGTTGCAAACTTTTTGAGGGTTGAGGAAGACCAGTCATTTTGTTTGCTACATTCTGCTACAAATTCATTGAAAACTTTCATGAAGTCTAATTCAACCTTTTGCTTTTCCTCATGGTTTTCTTTCTTTTCCCCTTTTGTCTTTAGGTTGAACGCTTCCTTAATTTGTGCAGGGGTGGGTATTACATCTTGCACCTCGAATTCTTTGAACACATTCTGTATTTCGGTGTATTGCCGTAATAGTTCGGCGTTGATTTCGGATGCACTTTGCTTTAGCTTGTTGGTACAACCGTTTCTAACCCGTTGCTTGTCTGTGTCCCATTTTTCTACATCGATTCTATATCCCGTAGTAAATTCGATACGCTGACTGGCAAAGATAACACGCATACGGATTGGCACATTCTTTGTGACTGGAATACCGTCTTTTTTGCGGCTTTCCGGTGCGAAAATGATATTTCTTTTAATATTCATAATTGGGTGTGTTTGAAAATGACACCCAAAAATACACCCGAAAAATGAGATATACAATGATATTAAGAGATATTTAGATTAATGAAAGAAAGAGATAAATAACTGATTACATGATATTTGATATCCTGTGAAATTTTATAAAAAGGTTCGAGAGACACCCTCCAGCTCCACGGAAATAGTAAAAAGAAGTTTGTAAGTCCTTGAATTCCAGTAATTCAGGGGCTTTTCTTTTCTTCTACTCCCCCTACCTTTTATATTCATTTAGAAAATAGTTGTAGTAAATGTGCTACAATTCAAAATTAATATCTACTTTTGTCTGTTCAAAAATCAATAACTATTAGAAGTGGGGGCAACACTTTAAATTCTGCAACAGATTTATGAAAATTCACGAAGGAAAATGTACAGAGAAGATTTTGAAAGAACGTGAACGGATTGGTAGTCGGTTAGCCATTCTTCGCAAGAAGAGAAATATGACCCAAGAGGAATTGGCTAATCTTTGTGGTGTTAATCGTGTTAATATAGCCAAGATAGAGAAAGGGGCTTATAATGTGAGCATTGATATACTATCTAAGGTAACATCCGCTCTTGGTTTTGTGATAGATATAAAAGTGGATAGCTCTGTTTGTCCGACTCATTTCTCTCAACGTAAACCTGTAAAGCTGGTAATAGGGGAAGATTATTATGTCAGTTTTGGCAATAACGAAGCCCATAGATGTAAGCTGGTGGATATTCCGGAGATGTACCAAGGTCAAAGAATTAAAATCGAAACTCCGACCCCGAGAGGGTCTATCACCCACATATTATTTGCCGATGAAATAGGAACGACACCTGACGAGGCTGTAATGAACCAAGTAACGATGTAAAAACATTAAAAGGGAGGAAGTGCAAGTTCCCCTTTTATTGAAATCACCTTCGCTACAACCATCTGCAGCGAGGGTGATTTTTTAGTTTATGAGGGTTTCTACACACCCTCTTTCATCAGGGCTATTCAGAAATTTAATGGTTTCTTCTGAATATATAATCTTAAATTGATGGTTCGGAATCAATTCTAAAGCTGGGAAATCAGTAGTGATTAACAGTTTTAGTCCCTTTCTTTAATATGTAAAAGCAACTTGTACAAAAGAAGTTTCTTATGTACGGGATAGCAGCAATAACTCCGTTGAGCCTTCGTGGGGACAAGCCGAATTTGATTTTATAATGTGGGTTTATAAGGTACAGTCTCCGGTCAATGATTTGATAGTTGGCTTGCCGGGCGATGCGATTGAACAGTTCGATGGTGCATCCGGTGCTCTTTATATCCAGTAGCTCCATGATTACGCGTTCCTGCTCACCGCATAGTCTTAATATCCATCTGTATAAAGTGCGGGGAAGGAGGTGGAGAAAAGGGAAATGTGAAACAATGTGGCTGTGTGCTATCTGCTGGTGGCCTCCGAATGGCATTTGCCAGGCGGGAAACCCTACAAATACAGCTCCGTCGGCAGACAAATGTTCTTGTAGGCCGGAGAAGAACCGTTCTTTGTCTCTGATATGCTCTATCACATCGTGTAGAAGAATCAGGGGAAAATTCGTAGCCTTGTCCTTGAGCTGGAAAATGTCGGTGGCAATGAACTGTCCCTGCTGATGCCTTTGGGCGAAGAAGGTTCTGGCTTGTTCTATTCGCGTGGCATCAATGTCTACGCCCATCACCCGGCAACCGGCTTCGGCAAAGGGGAGCAGATTGCCTCCCTCTCCACAGCCCACTTCCAGCACTTTATCGGGGATGTGTCCGATGACTTCCTTTATGTAGGGGATATAATAGTTCTTGCTGGTCTGTGACTGTTCATCAAAGTAGCTTTCCCGGTCGGTATGTCGTTTCTGCATGTTCTTTGTTCCTTCTTGAGTTTGATTATCCATATAAATAGATAATCAGTCGGGTAAAAGACTGCGTGGCGCATCGTTTTTTTACCAGGAAATGCGGAGGCCTACCGGGAGGGTGAATATGAACGGGTGTTCCTTTCGGATGGTGCGCAGTTGGCTGCCGTCGGGGATATAATAGTTTACAGTCGGCTCCAGATAGATGCCTGCCTGGGGTGTGAGGCGATATTGTATGCCTATACTTGTGTTGACCGACCACTGCCAGGGAGCACTTACCGGCTGGCTGTCGAGCTTGTGTGGAATACTGTCTGTGACATGGAAGCTTTGGAGTGTCCCTTTTATGGGGATATCCACCTGCATGCCTGCCGTGGCATAACTGGAGAAACGTTTGTAATGCCAGAAACAGTAGGAAAGCCGGAGAGGAATGCCGATATAATGCAACTTCTGGTTGTCTTGAATGCGGAATGCTTCGCCGGTAGTGAACTCCGACCTGAGAAGCGTATATTGCAATCCGGTTTCCAGACTCCAACGCTCATTCAATTTCTTGCTGAGAGAGAGTCCCACAACGATGGGGGCATGATGTTGCTGGTTCTCAACAATCCTGCCGCTGTTATTCTGGGCAATCTGCATGAGTCCGATGGAATCTTTTCCCAGAGTACCCTGCTGATAGCGGGTGTGCAGATAAGAATAATACTCTTCCCACGTGCTGACTTGTTGAGGGAAGTCACTTGAAATGCCGTCGGTATGTGGAGTGGCAATCAGCTTATATAAGTTCTGTGCCAGTTGCGGTCCGAGTGAACCTGCCAGCATCAACTTCCATTTTCCGGATTTCTTCTTGCGGGTTGGCGGCATCAGGGAAGGGGAGAAGACGAAAGCCATCTGTCGGTTGGTGATGGTCTGTCCGGTGAATGGAGAAGGTATGGGATATTTGTGGATACTATCTTTCATTGTGGGTATGGCAAGGGGCCATTCTGTGGAAACTGGAACGGGAGGGATGATTCGTTCCCTTTTGTTCAGATTTTCTTTGGTATAGCATTGTTCGTCGGTTCGGGGAGTATCGGTTTTCTTTGTTTGTTGCGTACTCCCGGCTTGCCTGGAAGAAACTTTGGACAAACGGTTTTCCCTGATACTCTTTTTCTCTCTGTACAGATAGTCATACAGCGTTGGAAAGAGAAGCAATACTGTCAAAACAATGAATACACGGTATCCTGCCAGCATCTTTTTAAGTAAAATTTTCGCCCGGAACAATTGGGAGGAAGAGGAGTGTGGCGCTATACCCAGTAAATCTCCGATTTCTTTGTGGGACAATCCTTCCAGTACTGCCAGTTTAAATACCTTGCAGTAGCCCTCCGGAAGGCTCTCCACTATATCCAGCATCTTATCGTACGAAATGAAATCCGGACAAAAAGGATTTTCAGCAGGCTCTTCCTCTTCCGGAATATCTGTCAATGGGATGGTGGGGTTGGCATTGGCATGGTTGAGGTATTGCAGTGCCAGGTTTCTCATAATCTTTTTCATCCAGTATTCCAGTTTCTCCGGGTTGCGCAGCGAATGAATGGAAGTGAATATGATGACAAAACCGTCGTGAAGAAGATCTTGGGCTATCGTTGGGTCGGGAATATAGCGTAGGCATACTTTCAGCATTTTCTCTGAATAGTTTTCGTAGAGCAGGCTCAAGGCCTGCCCGTTTCCCTTCTGGCATAAAGTGACAAGAGCTTTTGTATCCATGTGTTTGTCTCAATGTTATTTCTTAAGGATAGAGAAGAACATGAATGACTGCATGGATTTTTATTTTTTAACTAAGCCTCCCGGTTGACTTCTGCTGCACAGTCCGGACAAATGCCTTTCAGTACATAGTTGATGCTGTTCAGTGTAAATCCTTGAGGCAGCTTCACCACCGGAGTGGGAATGTTGGTGAAGCAGAAGGTTTTGTTGCATTTCTCGCAATGGAAATGGGTGTGCAGGTCGCTTACGTCGCAAGAGCAACTGTCGCTGCACACGGCATACTTGAAGGAACCCGTCCCGTCATCTATACTGTGTATCAGATGATGGGAGAGGAATAGGGTAAGGGTACGGAAGATGGTGGATTTGTCCACCGTATCCAGCATGGTTTCAAGGTCGAGCAATGAGACGGAACGGCCTGCCTGCATCATGGTGCGCAATACCAGGATGCGGATGGCAGTGGGCTGTATGTCCCTTTTGGCCAATAGGTCCAAATATTTCTTTTCTTCCATTTTTTCTATTTAATAAGTTTCTGTATGCGTATGGCGTTCACTATCGCAATGAGGGCGACGCCTACGTCGGCAAAGACAGCTTCCCAAAGTGTGGCGATTCCACCGGCACCGAGGATGAGGACAAGCAGCTTCACTCCGAAAGCCAGCGAGATGTTCTGCCAGACAATCCGGCGGGTTTGCCTGCCCGCATGAATGGCGGTGGCCACTCTCGAAGGCTGGTCTGTCTGTATCACTACATCGGCGGTTTCGATGGCGGCATCGCTGCCAAGTCCGCCCATGGCGATGCCCACATGGCTAAGGGCAAGAACCGGGGCATCATTGATGCCGTCGCCCACAAAGGCTATTCGGTTGGCAGGGTTGCTGCGGAGTGCCTCGATGTGCTTCACCTTTCCGTCCGGCAGCAGGTCTCCGTATGCCTGGGTGATGCCTAGCTTTTCTGCAAAGTTAGTAACAATGGCTTGTTTGTCTCCCGATAATATCTGAATATTATTGATATTTAAAGCTTTTAATTCTTTGACGGCGTTGACGGCATCTTCCTTTAATGTGTCTGATAGCAACAGATAACCGGCATATTTTGTTCCGATGGCGCAGGCCACAATCGTATCGACAATTGATGACAATTCATCGGGATATTCTATCCCGAACTTAGTCAGCAGGCGGGTGTTGCCCACCAGGACACGCGTTCCATCCATAGTGGCTTGCAGTCCGTGGCCGGCAATCTCCGTAACGTCCGTTGTGGCAATCAGCTCTATATCTCTTTGTTTGGCATAGCTTATGATGGCTTTGGCTATGGGGTGCGTACTGTTTCGCTCTGCCGAGGCGGCAAGCTGTATCAACTTCTCTTCCGTAACTCCCGGTTGTGCCTGGCAGGATTGTACATCGAAGGTACCTTTGGTCAGCGTACCCGTCTTGTCGAATACCACCGTGTTGACTTGGGTGATGGCATCAAGGTAGTTGCCACCTTTGAAGAGGACACCCAGGCGGGAGGCGGCGCCGATTCCTCCGAAGTAGCCTAACGGAATGCTTACGACAAGGGCGCACGGGCAGGAGATAACCAGAAAGACCAATGCCCTGTATAGCCAGTCATTGAAGATGAACGAGAATTGTGCATCTGCCAGCGAATAGAGGAAGGGGAGCAGTACAATCAATGCCGCCAGTCCGGTGACGGCGGGCGTATAGATACGGGCAAACTTACGGATGAAAAGTTCTGCCGGCGCTTTGCGCTCGGAGGCATTCTGCACCAGTTCCAATATACGGGAAAGAGCACTTTTCTCGAAGGGTTTGGTGACTTGGATGCGTACGACTTTGTCGGTCGCAATCATTCCGGCAAGCACTTCCCCGCCCTGGCGGATGTTGCGGGGAACACTTTCTCCCGTCAGTGCGGAGGTGTTGAAGGCGGCAACTTCGTCCAGCATCGTTCCGTCCAGGGGGACGCGCTCTCCGGCTTTTACTTCGATGGTTTCGCCTACCTGCACACGTTGGGGAGCTTCGACAAGTGTACTGCCGTTTCTGATGACCGTTGCCGTTTCGGGACGTACGTCGAGCAGGGCGCTGATGTTACGCTTGGCTTTGTCTACGGCTTTGTCCTGAAAGAGCTCTCCCAAGGAGTAGAAGAGCATGACGGCAACGCCTTCGGGATATTCGCCTATATAGAAGGCGCCGAGGGTGGCGATGGACATAAGGGTGAATTCGCTGAACACGTCCTTTTGCAGGATGCTTTCCCAGGCTTCCCTCATCACCGGGAGGCCTACGGGGAGATAGGCAAGCAAGTACCATATAAAAGGTACATACTCTCCCTTGAAGAAGGTGGCGTCAGTAGCATTCAGGATGAGCCCTCCGAAGAGCAATAGGGCGGAGAGGATGATTCTCCAATAATCTTTCAGCAGACTGTTTCTTTTTTCTTGTATCGCTGTATGTCCGTGTGTGCAGCAGCATTTGCAACTCATATTGTTTCCTCCTATTTTCTATTTTCTGCAGCAAAGGTAGCGGAAAGGAGATGCAACTTGGTTGCAAAGTGAAAATTCCCGGACTGTCCGGGCTGTCTTAGATTTCCAGCATCCGCTTCTCCCGTTCCAGGTCTTTCTCGTTCAGCAGGGGAGAGGGGACGGAGCAGGTTTTGATGAAGTCGCCCGGCTGGCAGGTGTAGTTGTAGTAGGGGCGTTGCTCGTCGGTCAGCTGGTCTTGGGGGATGAGCTGGCCTTTCAGTTCCAGGAAGTCGTCCATGGAGGTGCTGTCCGAGTGTTTGATGAAGAGGATGCGGCGGGCTATGGGGTTGCGGTTGTAGTCCAGACAGAGGTAGAGCCCTTTGAGCAGGTGGGGAAAGTCGTACATGGGCAGTTGCAGGTAGATGGTGGACAAGGCCAGTTGGGGCGCCTCGCGTTCGTTGAAGAAGATATAGGCATTCTGGTGGTTGTTGAAGACAGCAGTGCCGAAGTGGGTGGTGTTGTAGGCGCTCATGTGCACCACTTTGACGTGGTCGTTGCTGTCGGCAGGGGTTATCAGGTAAGGCTCTACCTTTAAGGCATTGGAGGAGGAAGAGAGGCTGTAACTGATGTAGATGCCGCTGTAATTGTACACTTCCTGCGCCGAGTGGAGCATCTCATGAAGTTTATTAATAATGGAAATTCATTTTTGCTGTCAGCACCCGCCTCTATCTTTGCCGCCGAAATCAAGAACGAACTTAAACGACACACTATGTTCAACGGTGAGAAAAAACAGATAATACAGAGCAAGAGACTGGCTGATGCCTTGTTCATCCTTTGGGCGGGTGGAGCGGCTTTGCTCTCCTATTCACTGGTCTATGCGCTGCGCAAGCCGTTTACGGCTGCGGGCTTCGACGGGCTCGACTTCTTCGGGATGGATTACAAGACGGCAACCAGCATCGTGCAGATTTCCGGCTATTTTATTTCCAAGCTGATTGGCATCAAGGTAATTTCGGAACTGAAGAAGGAGAACCGTCTGAAGTTCATCATCCTCTCGGTGGCGGTGGCCGAGCTTTCGCTGGTGCTGTTCGGAGCGTTGCCCCGGCCGCTGAATGTCTTTGCGCTGTTCTTCAACGGGCTTTCGTTGGGATGCATGTGGGGAGTGATTTTCAGTTTCCTCGAGGGGCGGCGGGTGACGGACCTGCTGGCGAGCCTAATGGGGCTGAGCATTGCCATCAGTTCGGGCACGGCAAAGTCCGTCGGGCTGTTTGTGATGGAGCATCTCCACATCAGTGAGTTCTGGATGCCTGCCTTTATCGGTGCCTTTGCCTTCCCGCTGCTGTCGTTGCTGGGCTGGCTGATGACGAGAATGCCGCAACCTACCGCGGCAGACCGGGCACTGCGCTCGGAACGGGTGACGCTGGACGGCAGGGCGCGTGCGGACCTCTTCAAGAGCTTCATGCCGGTATTGCTGATGCTGTTTGCGGCAAACTTGTTCATCACCGTCTTGCAGGACATCAAGGAGGACTTCCTGGTGAAGATTCTGGATGTGGAGGCGGCGGGGCTGTCGTCGTGGGCATTTGCCAAGGTAGATGCGGTGGTGACACTGATTATCTTGTTGCTTTTCGGGCTGATGTCCGCGGTGAGGAGTAATATAAAGGTGCTGTGCCTGCTGCTGGTGCTTGTGACGTGCGGCACAGCGACCTTGGGATTCGTGGCCTTCAATTACGATGGGTTGCAACTGCCACCCATGACGTGGCTGTTCCTCCAGAGTTTGTCGCTCTATACTGTTTACCCCAGCTTCCAGACGTTGTTCTTCGAGCGTTTCATCGCCTGCTTCCGCATCAAGGGGAATGTGGGGTTCTTTATCGTCACACTCGATTTTATCGGGTATACCGGTACGGTGGTGGTATTGGTATTCAAAGAATTCTTCAATCCGGACATCAACTGGCTGGATTTCTATAACCTGATGTCGGGCTATGTCGGCATTGTGTGCAGCGTGGCTTTCCTATGCTCGGCTGTCTACCTGGTGCAGCGCTATCGCAAGGAGAATGCTTCGGGACCGTTGGACTCTTCCCTTTTCCGTTTGCGCCGTTGGTCCCGGCCGGGCAATTCCTTGCTTCTTGAGACTGAATAATAATAATATATCGTATGAAAAGAATTGAATGTATCATTATGGACTGGGCAGGAACTGCCGTCGATTACGGTTGTTTTGCTCCCGTCGCCGCCTTTGTCGAGAGCTTTCGGGCCATCGGCGTTCCCGTCACTGCTGCCGAAACACGTGCGCACATGGGGCTGACCAAAGTAGAAGAAATCCGTGCACTGTTCAATATAGAACGTGTCCGGACGGAATTTGAACGGAAATTCAGCCGTCCCGCCGGTGAGGAAGACGTGCAGGCACGTTATGCCGAATTCCAACGGGTGTTGTTTGCCTCGCTCGAAGATTATACCGACCCTATTCCCGGTGTGGTGGAAACGATTTCCGCACTGCGTGCGCAAGGTATCCGCATTGGCTCCACCACCGGCTATACCCGCTCTATGATGGATGTTGTGCTGCCTGCCGCCACAGCCAAAGGCTATGCGGTAGATAATTGCGTCACTCCCGACGGGTTGCCTGCAGGCCGTCCTGCTCCCTACATGATATATAAGAATATGGCAGACCTCGCCATCCCCTCCGTAGATTGTGTGTTGAAGTATGGCGATACCATCGCCGACATCAAGGAGGGTATCAATGCCAAAGCATGGACCGTCGGCGTAGTCCTCGGCAGTAACGAACTGGGACTGACACAAGAGGAAGTCTCCTCCTTGCCTGCCGATGAGCTCGAAGCCCGTAAGGCCGATGTCCGCCGCCGCATGCTTGCCGCCGGTGCCCACTATGTGGTCGATACCATTGCCGAGCTCCCCGCAGTCATCGCCGAGATAAACCGTAAACTTGAGATTCTGTAACCCTTATAAACGTATAAACTTAAAAACTCAATGCATATGAAACCCTACATTCTCCTTACCCCCGGCCCCCTTACCACCTCACAAACCGTCAAGGAAGCCATGCTGACCGACTGGTGTACTTGGGACGAAGCCTACAACCTCCACATTGTGGAAGAAATCCGCAAGTCCCTCGTCTCCCTCGCCACCCAGCATACCGGCGACTATACTTCCATCCTCCTGCAAGGTAGCGGCACGTACTGTGTGGAAGCCGTCATCGGTAGCGTCATCAAGCCTGGCGACAAACTTCTCATACTGAGCAACGGCGCCTACGGCGACCGCATGGGCAACATCGCCGAGTATCACGGCATCTCGTACGACATGCTTGCTTTTGACGAAACAGAGCAAGTCTCCGTCAGCTACGTCGACGACTATCTTTCGCACAATGCCGAAATCACCCACGTTGCCGTGGTGCATTGCGAAACCACTACCGGCGTGTTCAATCCCCTCAAGGAGATAGCCCACCTCGTCAAGATGCACGGCAAGAAACTGATTGTAGACGCCATGAGCAGCTTCGGCGGTGTTCCCCTCGATGTACACGAACTGGGCATAGACTTCCTCATCAGCAGTGCCAACAAGTGCATCCAGGGCGTTCCGGGGTTTGGCTTCATCATCGCCCGCCGTTCCGAGCTGTTGCACTGCAAGGGCGTCTCCAAGTCACTCTCTCTCAACATTTATGACCAATGGGAAGCCATGGAGAAAGGACATGGCAAATGGCGTTTTACTTCTCCTACACACGTGGTCCGCGCCTTCAAGCAAGCCATGGACGAACTGGCAGAGGAGGGCGGTGTGGAGGCCCGTCACAACAGATATTGCGAGAACCACCGCGTGCTGGTGGACGGCATGCGTTCCCTCGGTTTCCAAACGTTGCTGCCGGACGAGATTCAATCGCCCGTTATTACTTCTTTCCTCTATCCTTATGCCGATTTCAATTTCAAAGCTTTCTACACACAACTGAAAGAGCGTGGATTTGTCATCTATCCGGGAAAGATTTCGCAAGCCGACACTTTCCGTATCGGCAATATCGGAGATGTTCATCCCGAAGATTTCCGGCAGCTGATAGAGATAATTCGCGAGTGTAAATACTAAGCTCCGAATCTGCATAGATTTAATCGTTCCATCGTGGAGGAAAAATCGTTCCACCATGGTGGAACGATTTTTTCCTAGTGGTGGAATAATATTTTCCCCATGATGGAATGATTTGTCCTTCGCCTTCCTTCTTCTTAAGCTTCCCTATTAAATTTGACCTTCGTCAAGTCTGTAAACGCTATCTTTTCGTATTTTTGCACCCAATTTCGGAGGTATCAGATTTATGGCAACATCCAGAGAAATGACGGAAGGACGGGCTCTTCCGTTGATTTTCAACTTTACTTTGCCTTTACTGCTCGGCAATCTGCTGCAACAGACCTATTCATTGGTAGATGCAGCTATCGTGGGGCGCTTTCTGGGTATCAACGCCTTGGCTTCAGTCGGGGCAAGCACTTCGGTCGTTTTTCTTATTCTGGGATTCTGCAATGGCTGTTGCGGAGGTTTCGGCATTCCCGTGGCGCAAAAGTTCGGTGCGCGGGATTATGTCACGATGCGCCGTTATGTGGCTGTCAGCCTGCAGCTGGCTGCGGTGATGTCTGTTGTCATTGCCGTGGTTACCAGCATTTACTGTGCAGATATTCTGCACATGATGAGTACGCCGGAGAACATATTCACGGGAGCCTATTATTACCTGCTTGTCACGTTTATCGGGGTTCCCTTTACTTTCTTCTATAATCTGCTGTCCAGTATTATCCGTGCATTGGGTGACAGCAAGACGCCGTTTTGGTTTCTACTTCTCTCTACGGTATTGAATATCCTGCTCGATTTGTTCTACATTCTGGTACTGGGTTGGGGAGTGGCAGGAGCTGCCATCGCTACCGTATTTTCACAAGGCGTCTCGGCCATATTGTGCTACATCTATATGATGCGTCGTTTCGACATTCTGAAGACAACGCCTGCCGAGCGGAAATTCGACGGTGCTTTGGCACGCACACTGATGTACATCGGCGTACCCATGGGACTGCAATTTTCCATTACTGCCATTGGCAGCATTATGCTGCAAAGCGCCAATAATGCTTTGGGTACGGCTTGTGTGGCTGCATTCACGGCAGCCATGCGTATCAAGATGTTTTTCATGTGTCCTTTCGAGAGTCTGGGCATGGCAATGGCCACCTATAGCGGGCAAAACTACGGTGCGGGCAAGCCGGAACGTATCTGGATGGGAGTCAAGGCAAGCGCCCTGATGATGATTGTTTATTGGGCGTTCACTTTCTGTGTACTGATGTTCGGTGCCAGGACTTTTGCCCTGCTCTTTGTAGATGCCTCTGAGTTGGAGATTTTAAAGAATACGGAGTTGTTCCTGCACATTTCCGTTTCCTTTTTTCCGGTTTTGGGACTGCTCTGCATCCTGCGATACACTATCCAGGGGGTGGGATATACCAATCTTGCCATGCTTTCCGGTGTCTCGGAAATGATTGCCCGGATACTGGTCAGCCTGCTGGCTGTTCCGGCTTTCGGCTATCTGGCCGTGTGTTTTGGTGACCCTACTGCATGGATTTTTGCAGATGCCTTTTTAATACCAGCCTTCATTTATGTCTATCGGCGGATACTTCGGATGAAGAAAAATTAGTGTATCTTTGTATCGGGGAGTTGAAAGAAGAATGACCGGACGAAAAATTATACACATCGATATGGACGCATTCTACGCCTCCGTAGAACAGCGTGATAATCCTGCATTGCGGGGCAAGCCCATTGCCGTGGGCCATGCGGAGGAACGGGGAGTGGTGGCGGCAGCCAGTTACGAGGCACGGCGTTTCGGGGTGCGTTCTGCCATGTCGTCACTGAAGGCAAAGCGGCTGTGCCCCCAACTTATTTTTATCCCGGGACGGATGGAAGTCTACAAATCCGTTTCCCGCCAGATACACGAAATCTTTCATGAATATACGGATGTCATCGAGCCCATTTCGCTGGACGAGGCTTTTCTGGATGTGACGGAGAATAAACCGGGCATTCCATTGGCTGTAGACATCGCGAAGGAGATAAAGCGGAAGGTGCGGGAGAGGTTGAATCTGGTGGCTTCTGCCGGCATATCCTATAATAAGTTTCTTGCCAAGATAGCCTCGGACTACCGCAAGCCGGACGGGCTTTGCACCATACATCCTGCCCAGGCACTGGACTTTGTTGCCCGGCTGCCCATTGAAAGTTTCTGGGGAGTGGGACCGGTAACGGCGAAGAAGATGCACACTTTGGGGATTCACAACGGGGAACAGCTGCGTATGCAGTCTTTGGAGATGCTGACCCGCGAATTTGGCAAAGTGGGGACAGTCTATTATGATTTTGCCCGTGGCATCGATATCCGTCCGGTAGAGGCTGTCCGCATCCGCAAGTCTGTGGGTTGCGAACATACGTTGGAGAAGGACATCAGCAAGCGTTCATCCGTCATTATAGAGCTGTACCATGCGGCAGTGGAGCTGGTGGGGCGACTGGAGCACGCCAATTTCCGCGGGAATACGCTGACGCTGAAAATCAAGTTTCATGATTTTAGCCAGATTACCCGCAGTATGACCCAAACAAAGGAGCTGGTTGCCCTTGACGTGATTCTGCCTTTGGCAAAGCAATTGCTGCAGGAAGTGGATTATGAACATCATCCTATCCGTTTGATTGGGCTTTCCGTTTCCAACCCCCGTGAAGAGGGGGAGGAGAAAGGAGTCTGGGAACAGCTGAGTTTTGAATTTAGTGACTGGGAGACGGAACATTCAAATAAATAATGCTATATTTGTGTTCAGTATCAAAAAAAGGAAAGCTATGGGCTGTTTTATGAATATTTTGTGGTTGATGTTTGGAGGTATCATCACTGCTGTGGAGTATCTTATTGCAAGTTTATTGATGATGTTCACCATTATTGGCATCCCTTTTGGCATGCAGACCTTGAAAATGGCAAGCCTTGCCTTGTGGCCTTTCGGCAAAGAGGTTCGTAGCGGGGAACGTTCCAACGGTTGCCTCTATGTGCTGATGAATATTCTTTGGATATTCTTGGGCGGCATTTGGATTTGCCTTTCGCACTTGGGGTTTGGGTTATTGCTGTGCATCACCATTATAGGCATTCCTTTCGGTATCCAACACTTTAAGCTGGCAGGGCTGGCATTGACTCCTTTCGGGAAGGATATTGTTGCGGCTTGAGTTATTTTCTGCTGGTTTGGAATATGCTAGAGAAGAAGAAGGGCGGGGAACTTTTCAGTTCTCCGCCCTTCATTCATTGTATTTAAAGGTGTTTTTTTACATGGTTACAAGGGGCTGCTTTGCAAGCAGTTTTTGTAGTTTACCGTTCAGTGTTTGGCACATTGTTCCATTACCCATTGCTTGATAGCGTTTGATTTGGTACTGTAACATAAAAATTTCATTTGCATTCTTTTTCATAATTCTCATCTTTTTGTGCTCTCCGCGTTTCGGAAAGCGGGTTTTACATCTTTCTTTTATCTTATAACGCTGCAAAGATACGAAATGTTTGCGAAAAATATGTTCTATAACATAAAAGCTTGTATTTCTTTCTTCATTTTCTCTAGAAATTCTGTATTTTGCAATCCGTATATAACAAATATATTACATATCTTTGCATGTACTACCATGTTAAGAAGAGAGGCAATACTTATGAATAAACTGACAGAACTTTGGCAGAGCCCCTATCCCATGCTTTATCAACGTTGGAAAGCGGTGGTGATACCTTCGGTCATTATATTTCTGATACTATATATACTCCAACCTTTCGGCGTTTCCCGGATAAAGGAAGGTGTATTTTGGGTGGTTGCCGGTTCGGCACTTATAGCGGCGGGTGCTTCGAGCATCTTCACTTACCTGCTTCCGGCATTGTTTCCTACCTATTATAAAGAGCAGAACTGGACGTTGGGTAAACACGTGTTGGACGTGTTGCTGATGCTGTTACTGATAGCGGTGGGAATTTGGGTCTATCATTCATGGTTGATGGGTATGTGGCTGGACAAGCGGTTGTTTTTTCTGGCTTTGTCTTGGGTAATGGTACTGGCACCTTTTCCAGTCGTGTTTTTCTTGCTGTGGAACCGCAATTTGCAACTGACCCGTAATCTGCAAGAAGCCATGGAGATAAATTGCCACCTTTCAAAGAGGGCATCTCAAGAGGTTGGGGCGGAAAGTAAGGAGTTTTCTCCGGAGGAAGTGTTGGTGTTTTCCGGTGGCACCAAAGATATGCTGGAAGTGAAGGCCGTAGATTTTCTTTATGCGGAGGCTGAAGGAAATTATGTGAAGGTGGATTATCGACTGAAGGGAGAGAGTACCCGGAAGATGTTGCGTGCCACGATGAAGCAGGCAGAGGAGGCGGTTGCTGCCTGCCCCTTCATTATCCGGTGTCATAGAGCCTTTCTGGTGAATGCCCGCAAGGTGGTGAAAGTGGACGGAAACTCTCAAGGATACCGGTTGAGGCTGGAGGGAGGTGGAGAGGAGATTCCTGTTTCACGTGCCTATGCCAAGGAGGTGAAAGCACTGATAGAAAACAAGATAAAGCGGTAGCTATTCGTCACAGAGATACGCCATTCGTCACAAATCGTTGGTTGTCTGTCACATATCCGGGTCGTCTGTCCCGGATATTTTTTTTGCCCGTGTCCTTCCTTTATGTTTGTGGCAGGAAAACATAACGAACATGAAGATATGAAGTGGAAAATAATCTTTTTAATGACGGGTGGACTTCTCTTTGTACAAGCTTCCGTAGCGCAGAAGTCGGTAACGGATACCGTGCGTCTGACATTCAATATCGATAGTATAGGTCTGGACGAAGTGGTGGTAAGAGGGAAAAAGACTCCTGCCGCCAATAGCAGGTGGAGCGATATGCATCCGGTGGAACTGGTCACGGTGGGCGGTGCAAACGGTGATTTGTACAAGGCATTGCAGACCTTGCCCGGTACGCAGGTGCAGGGGGAGACCGGCGAATTACTGGTACGTGGTGGGAGCAGCTATGAGACACAGACCTTCATTGATGGGATCCATGTGTTGAATCCCTATACCTCCAATGGAATAAATACCCCTTCGCGTAGTCGTTATTCCACCTTCATGTTCAGTGGGGTGAATTTTGCTTCCGGCGGGGCTCCGCAGGAGTACGGAGAGGCGCTTTCGGCTGTTCTGCCTTTAGAAACCAAGGATTATAGTAAAGTGGATAAGGTGGGCGTGAATGCTTCCGTAGTCGGTGTGGGTGGGGGCGGTACCAAGACTTTGGACCGTGGCTCCTTGTCCGTCGATCTGAATTACCAGAATCTGAGCTTATATGACAAGGTTTATTCCGGACGGACAGAATTTGAACGGCCCTACCGGATGTTTTCCGGTGCCACCCAGTTCCGTCATACCCCCGGCGATGCGACGGTTTTTAAGATCTACGCGCAATACGACCGGACAGACTTTTCTGCCTATGAGGGGGATGAACGCAGATTGTTCGCTCTGGCCGAAGACAACATCTACGTCAATGCTACCTTTCGCTATCATGCGGCAGGTGGATGGGACTGGTTTGCAGGGGCTGCTTATTCCTATTATAATCGGGAGGTCAACGCTGCTGCTGTTTCGGGAGATAATTGGCTGGAACGCCAGTGGGAGTTGCATTTGAAGACTAAGATGTCTAGGCGCTTCTCGTCAGTATTCCACCTGGATATGGGGGTGGAGAGTTATATCCGTAACTATCGGAATTGTTATCTGTACTCCGACATAGACGATGCCAACCAAATGTCCCCCACTATCAGTACAGGTTTCTTTTCGGCTGCTTACTATCCGCTGGAGCGCTTGAAGGCAGAATTGTCTTTCCGTACGGAGTACACTTCTCTGAACCGGAAGATGAATTTTTCTCCGCGTCTGGCGGTAAATTACTATTTGGGGGATGTGATGCTCTCTGGCATAGTGGGCCGCTACACGCAATTGCCCGAAAATGACTGGTTGGTACGTAACCGGAAGTTAATGTCCGAGGTGTGCATGCAATATAATCTGGGGATGCAATACGGTTATGAAGGACGTTTCTATAAGGCAGAACTTTATTATAAAGACTATAGCCGCTTGGTTCTGGAAGAAACAGATGCTGGAACGGGGAGTGTACTTCTGACTTCCGGTGGATACGGATATAGCAGAGGTGTAGACTTGTTCTTCCGCGACCGGATTTCGATAAAGAATCTGGAATACCAGTTGTCCTATACGTATAACATTTCCAAGCGTAAATATCAGAGTTGTTCCGAGCTGACCATTCCCCAGTATGCCACTCGGCATAACGCGGCATTGGTTGTGAAATATTCCTTGTCCCGTCTTCACTCCATCATCAGCTTAACGAACCGTTTCAGCACGGGGCGTCCCTATCACAATCCATTGCTGCCGGGGTTGATGAACGATGAAGTGAAGCCTTATAACAGTCTGGATTTGGGTGTGACCTTCCTGGCAAGCAAGAAGGTGATTATCCATGCTTCCGCCAGCAATATCCTCGGTCGCAAGAATGAGTTTGGCAAAGTAGACAACAAGGTTATCCTGGCTTCCAAAGACCGTTTCTTCTATGTAGGAGTGTACGTCACTTTGGGGAAGAAGGCTGCTTACGATGTATCCAATTTCTAATGATAACTCTTTAAAAAAGAACAAAGATGAAAGCAATGATTATTTTTTTAGTATTTGTAATGCAAAGTGCCGCCCAGCTGCTCTTTGCCCAGAACCTGACTATTGAAGTGTGTGACATTGAAAAGGTGGAGGGGCATCTCTATGTCGCCATCTACAATTCGGAAGAAACATTCATGAAGAAACCCTTGACCGCCTTCCGGATAGATGTGAAAGATACGTCGCTCTCCATTCCTTGCCAGGGGTTACCTACGGGTACGTATGCCATTTCGTTGTTTCAAGACGAGAACGGAAACGGGAAACTGGATACTGCCGTTTTCGGCATTCCTACAGAGAAGTACGGGTTCAGTAATGATGCTCAAGGCGTTATGGGTCCGCCGTCTTATGACAAATGCAGCTTCACTTTTTCCGGAGACACGACTTTGGTGATACATCTGAAGTAGAGTGATTATGTAAGTAAAACGGGAATTAATTTTCTTTTGCGGACGATTTACACTATTTTTGTGGTTCAACCTTAATAATTGCGTTATGAAACGAGTTGCACGACTTCTGGGATTTCTCGGACTGGTATGTTTGCTTGCCTCTTGCGGCAAACGTTCTTTCATTACAGACACTTCTTACCGCCAACGTGTGGAGCAAGACTTCAATCAAAAAAAAGAAAGGTTGCCGCAGGGCGATTTGTTTGCCATATTCGATACGGACTTGACGTCGTACGAACGCGAAGCTTTGGAGTTCCTTTATGCCTATATGCCTTTGGCAGACATTGCCGATTATTCCGGAGAATTTCATCTGATGAACGTGCGCGCCTCCCAAAAGGCTGCCGATGAGATGCCTTGGGGAAAAGTTATTCCTGAGGATTTGTTTCGTCATTTTGTACTTCCGGTGCGGGTCAACAATGAGCATCTGGACAGTGCACGGATAGTGTTTTACGAAGAACTGAAGAATCGTGTCAAGTCTCTGTCCCTCTATGATGCCATTCTGGAGGTGAACCACTGGTGCCACGAGAAGGCTATCTATACTCCCTCCGATGCCCGTACCAGTTCGCCTTTGGCAACGGTACGCACGGCATACGGGCGTTGTGGCGAGGAATCTACCTTGCTGGTTGCCGCCTTGCGTTCGGTGGGTATCCCTGCCCGTCAGGTCTACACACCCCGGTGGGCGCATACCGACGACAATCATGCGTGGGTAGAAGCATGGGCAGACGGGAAATGGTATTTTCTTGGAGCCTGCGAACCCGAACCGGTACTCAACCTTGGTTGGTTCAATGCTCCGGCCAGTCGCGGTATGCTGATGCATACCAAGGTCTTCGGACGTTATGAAGGAGCGGAGGAAGTGATGTCTGTCACTCCTACTTATACGGAAATCAATGTAATCGGTAACTATGCACCGACGGCTAAGGCCACAGTTACGGTCATGGACGGACATGGAAATCCGGTGTCTGATGCTTGTGTGGAGTTCAAGCTCTATAATTATGCGGAGTTCTATACTGTAGCCCGGAAGCAGACCGATGCAGAGGGAAAGGCTTTTTTGACGGCCGGTAAGGGTGACATGCTGGTATGGGCTTCCAAAGACGGAAAATTCGGCTATGCCAAACTGTCTTTCGGTAAGGACCATGAACTGGTTGTGAAGATGGATAAGACTGCCGGCGACGGCCATGCGGTAGATTTTGAACTTGTGCCGCCCCCCGAAAATGCGGAGTTGCCGGCGGTTACGCCCGAACAGCGTGCGGCGAATGACCGCCGCATGGTCCATGAAGATTCCATCCGCAACGCTTATGTGTCTATGTTCATGACGGATGAGACGGCGCGTTATTTTGCCCGGCGGTACAAGCTCGACGAAGATGCCGTTTCACGGATACTGGTCGCTTCCAGAGGAAACCATCGGGTCATTGCCGACTTCATGGCACGGTTGCGCTCTGAAAAGTCCAAAAGAGGAGGTCTGGACCTGCTCCAACGGATTTCGGCAAAAGACCTCCGCGACGTTACACTGGAAGTTCTGATGGACCACATGCAATCCCGTATGTGCAAGAATGCCGACCATTTCCGCAGATATGTGCGCAATCCACGCGTAAGCAACGAGATGCTGACCCCCTATAAAGGATTTTTCAAGAAAGCCGTCTCAAAGGAAGATGCTGAGGCATACAAGGCAGAACCGATGAAACTGGTGGCATGGGTGGCCCAAAATATCCGGGTAGACAATGACTGTAATTTGGGAGGGGCTCCCATTTCTCCGGAAGGGGTCTGGAAGGCCCGTGTGGCTGATGCCCATAGCCGTGACATTTTCTTCGTCTCCATGGCACGCAGCATGGCAATCCCTGCCCGTATCAACGGAGTGACCGGCAAAGTACAGTTGATAGGGGATGATGGTGCGATGGATGTGGACTTGAACCATCATTCGGAAGAGCCGGTCTTTATGGCAGAAGGAATTGCTTCGAAGGGAAAGTTGGTGGCTTCCTATAAGCCTATCCGTTCGTTGGATAACCCGAAATACTATTCTCATTTCACTCTTTCCAAACAGACCCCGCAGGGCAGTTTGCAATTGCTTTCCTATGACGAAGGCGATGCAGATATGGGCGGCGGTACTACATGGAGCAATCTGCTGAAGGAAGGAACAGCTCTGGAGGCCGGAGATTATGTTTTGGTGACCGGTACACGCCTTGCCAGCGGTGCGGTACTTTCTAAAACCACCTTTTTCAATATTCTGCCGGAGAAGACAACGGAAATTGAATTGGTGATGCGCGAGAGCGAGGATGAGGTGCAGGTTATCGGGAACTTTAATTCGGAGTCTCTCTTCACTCCGCTGCCGGACGCCGGCTCCGCAGCCCGGCAGAGTCTGCTGCAGGCTTGTGGGCGCGGTTACTTTGTCGTAGGCATTCTGGGTGTCAATCAAGAGCCAACCAATCATGCGTTGCGCGACATCGCTTCATTCAAGGCTGATTTGGAGAAGTGGGGGCGTAAGATGGTGTTGCTGTTCCCTAATGAGGCCAAAGCCGGCAAGTTCGCCCGCGAGTCATTCCCCGATTTGCCCTCTACCATTATTTATGGTATAGATACGGACGGTATCGCTGCGCAGATTGCAGAAAGCATGAAGTTGAAGCACAAAGAGAGCCTGCCGATATTCATCATAGCCGATACTTTCAATCGGGTGGTCTTTGTATCGCAAGGATATACCATCGGACTGGGAGAACAACTGATGAAGACAATAAAGGGGTTATAGGGCTTTCTGTCATGAATTGTAAATAGTAATCGTCAAATAGTAAATCATCCGATGCCTGTTATCGAAATATCATCTTTGACCCATCCCGGTGTGGAGATATTCAGTACCCTTACCGAAGCCCAGTTACGCAATCGCCTTGAGCCGGACAAAGGGCTGTTTATAGCTGAGAGTCCTAAGGTTATCAAGGTGGCTCTGGATGCCGGCTACGAGCCTTTGGCCTTTTTGTGTGAGCACAAGCACATCTATGGGGATGCTGCTGAAATCATTGAGCGTTGTGGCGATATACCCGTCTACACAAGCGGTAGGGAATTGCTTGCCGAGCTGACCGGCTACGTTTTGACGCGTGGTGTTCTTTGTGCCATGCGCCGTCCGGTTCCGAAGAGTATGGAGGACGTCTGCCGGGGAGCCCGGCGTATTGTGGTTATCGACGGGGTGGTGGATACCACCAATATTGGGGCCATCATCCGTTCGTCGGCGGAAAGCCCGCACAGCCAGGTGGCGTGCAGGAAAGCCAGCCGCCTTTCCTCAGACACCATTGAATCCCGCGTGCCGTTCAAAAAGGCGATTTTCCGGTGTCCCAATCCGGCCAGATGCCGCACGCCGAGCTCCACGCCCTCCCAACTGTCGGTGCCCACATATCCGACGCTGGCGTTGGGAACGCAGTTGTCCAGCAGCACTGTGGGCGTGCCCGTGCCGGCCAGCGCACGCATGTATGCATCCTGCGGCGTCAGGCCGAGAATGAAGGCGCCGCCGTATCCGCCCTCCAGCAGCAGGCTGCCGTATTTGGTGCGCGCCTGCGCCTCGGGCGTGGTGGGCAGCACATCCACGGCCCATCCCCGTGCCGCGGCCGCCAGCCGGAACCCGGCCACGATCTCGTACCCGAACTGGCCGATGTTGGCGTATTCCATATTTTCCACCAGCACACACACCTTGGGCTGTGCCTGCCTGCGGGCACGCTTGGCCGCATAGCCCATTTCCACCGCCGTGTCCAGCACAAGCTGGCGGGTCTCTGCGCTCACGTCCGGCGCGCCGTTCAATCCTTTTGAAACCGTGCTCACCGCGATTCCCAGCCGCTGGGCAATGTCTCGGATCGTCACCAAGCGCCGCGCCTCCCTTCGTTGTCCGATATCCTGTTTAGTATAACCCGCACCGCCGCTCTTTGCAATGGGAGAGAAAGAATATTTTATTGAAATATCACAAAATACGCCTTGACGAAATCCGTATCCAATGCTAACATGGTGGTGTTCTACGAAAATTTGCGAAAATAAATTGCTTTTATCCCGCGGCGGCGGTTCAGGAAAGGAGTTTTTCCATGAAAAGAGATATTCAGATACTGACGGGGCAGGTGCTTGCGGCCGACTGCCGGAAAACCATTGCCCAGGCTACGCCCCGTGAGCTGTACAACGCGGTGTCCAAAGCAGCGCTGGACCTCGCTGCGGACGCATGGAAGCGCGCGCCGGGCAAGCGCGTGGCGTACCTTTCGGCGGAGTTTCTTGTGGGACGCCTCGTTTACGCCAATCTGCTGAACATGGGCCGCCTGGGCGAGGTGCAGCAGATGCTGCTGGACGCGGGTGTGGATGCGAACGTGTTTGAAGAGATCGAGGACGCGGCGCTGGGCAACGGCGGCCTGGGCCGCCTGGCCGCGTGCTTTTTGGATTCCGCCGCCACGCAGGGCGTGCCGCTGGACGGCTACGGCATCCGGTACCAGTACGGCCTGTTCAGGCAGTATTTTGAGGATGGCTTCCAGAAAGAGACCGCCGACGACTGGCAGCGCTTTGGAGACCCATGGAGCGTTCGCCGGGAGGAGGATGCCGTCACCGTGCAGTTCGGCGGGCAGGCCGTGCGCGCCGTGCCTTACGACACGCCTGTCATCGGCTACGGAATGAAAACCGTCAATACACTGCGTCTGTGGCAGGCCGAGCCGTTCCAGGCATTCGATTTCAATTTGTTCAACGCCCAGAAATATGCCGCCGCCGTGCGCGAGCGGGACGCCGCCGAAGATATCAGCCGTGTGCTGTACCCCAACGACGACACCGACGCAGGCAAGCGCCTGCGCCTCAAGCAGCAGTATTTCTTCTCCAGCGCGTCGCTGCAGGACATGGTGCGTGCTTACCGCGCGGCCCATGGCGGGGATTTCACCCATTTTGCCGACGCATACGCGGTACAGCTCAACGATACCCACCCCACAGTGGCCATTCCCGAGCTGCTGCGCCTGTTGGTGGAAGAGGCGGGCATGCGTTTTGCCGACGCAGTACAGGTGGCCCACGATACCTTTGCCTACACCAACCACACCATTATGCCCGAGGCGCTGGAAAAATGGGATCAGAAGCTGTTCCGCGGCGTGCTGCCCCGGGTGTATCCGTATGTGAAAAAGCTGGACGCGCTGCTGCGCCGCACGCTGGAGCAGAGGGGCGTGCCCATGGGCGAGGTGTCCTGCTATGCCATCCTGGAGGACGGCATGGTGCATATGGCGCGTATGGCCATCTTTGCCACCCACTCCACCAACGGTGTGGCGCGCCTGCACACTGAGATATTGAAGGACACCGCTCTGCACGAATGGTACGAGCTGTATCCCGAGCGGTTCAACAACAAGACCAACGGCGTTACCCAACGGCGCTGGCTGGCGCTGGCAAACCCGGAACTGGCGGCGCTGCTGCACGATGCTGTGGGCGACGGCTGGCTGACAGACCTCTCCCAGCTCAAGCGGCTGGAACCCTGCGCGGACGACCCTGCGTTTCTGGCGCGTTTCATGGACGTCAAGCGGGAGAAAAAACGGCAGCTCGCGGCGTATGTGGAAAAGCACGAGGGCGTGCGGCTTCACGCAGACTTCCTGCTGGATGTGCAGGTAAAGCGCCTGCATGAGTATAAGCGCCAGCTTCTGAACGCTTTTTCCATTCTGGACACATACTACGGCCTGAAGGAGGGGCGCATCTCCCGCGCGGATTTCGCGCCCACCGTCTACCTGTTCGGAGCAAAAGCCGCGCCGGGCTATGTGCGGGCCAAGGGCATCATCAAGTATATCAACGAGCTGGCGGAACTGGTGAACGGCGATGCGGACGTGAACGGCCTGATGCAGGTGGTGTTTGTCCAGAACTACAACGTCAGCTATGCGGAAAAGATCATCCCGGCGGCGGATGTGTCCGAACAGATCTCCACGGCCGGCACGGAGGCGTCCGGCACCAGCAACATGAAGTTCATGCTGAACGGCGCGGTGACGCTGGGCACACTGGACGGCGCAAACATCGAGATCGCAGAGCAGGCCGGCGCGGAGAATGAATATATCTTCGGCGCCCGCGCCGATGAGATTGCGCGTCTGCAGAAGGACGGCTACGACCCGAACGCCGTCCTCGCGGCGGAGCCGCGCGCAAAGCGCGTGGTGGAAAGCCTGGTGGACGGCACATTTTCCGACGGCGGCACAGGCATGTTCCGCGAACTGTATGTCTCCCTCACCGAAGGCGCAAGCTGGCACAAGCCCGACCACTACTTCCTGATGCGGGATTTTATCGAGTACTGCGACGCGCGCCTGGCTGTCAACCGGGACTATCGCGACGCGCGGGCTTTCGCGGCAAAGTGTGTGCGCAATGTGGCAAACGCAGGCGTGTTTTCGTCCGACCGTACGATTCTGGAATATGCGCGGGACATCTGGCACGTGTAAACGCATGGGATAAAGCAAAACGGCATGGAGCAAAAGTTCCATGCCGTTTTTTTATGCCTTCAGCATCCGCCAGAGCGTGGTGCGGCTGATGCCAAGGCTCTGCGCCGCACGGCTTTGGTTGTCGCCGCTTTTTTCCAGTACCATTCGGACGATCTCCCGCTCGATGAGGGCCAGCGGCTGGGAGAGGTCGAGAGAGGCGGCGGGGGAGGCCGCCGTATCCGCGTCGGCGGGCGCAAGGGAAAGCTCCGCCTGCAGGGCGGCCTGAACGTCCGACAGCCGGATTTGTGCATCCGTGCACAGTTCCGTCAGCCGTTCCATCACGCGGTGGAACTGCAGATAGTTCTGCGTCCACGGATACTGGCGCAGCAGCGTAAGCGCATCCGCGTCGATGCCGCGCCACTGCCTGCCGGTGTCTATCGTATGGCGGTCCAGATACAGGCTGAACGCGGTTTCCACCTGCGCGGGTTGGGCGTGCAGGGAGGAAAGGCAGAGGGGAAAGCAAGACAGGCGGTTGATGAATTCCATTGCCGCTCCGCTGATGCGCCCGTCACCGGCTTCCACACGCGAAAAAATCAGCTGGTTGTGCTTTGCGGTCTGTCCCTCCAGCAGAAAGGCCAGAAGCTGGCGCCACTGCGTATCGTCCAACGCGTTCAGGTTTTGGAAATACAGCGTGTTTTCCGTATCGCAAAGCGGAGAGCTGTGGTGTCCCAGCAGATAATTCCAGGTTTTACGGCTCAGCAGGTTACAGTCGATCTGAATAAAAGGGTGGCTGCGACGCGCGCTGCGCAGGTAGATCGTGCGCGCCAGATATTCCTTCCCTGTTCCGGCGGCGCCGAACAGAAACACCGGTGCGCGTCCTGCCGCCGCCTGCAGGATGCTTTGATGATATTGGGCGGTGAGGCCGGTGATGTTATAGATACCGGCGGAGCACGCCTCCTCCAATTGGCTGCAGTTATAGTAGCTGATGCCGTATTTGTCCCCGGCGACAGGGGGTGTGGAAGCGAGAAAATAAAAGGCGGTATAGGCCTCTCCGTCGGAGGGAAGCTGCATCGCTTCAATGTTGTACAGCAGCCCGCGGAACTGCTGCATGACCTTGATGCGTCCCGCGGCGGCCACGCTCTCGATTTTTTCGCGCAGCATGTCCAGCAGCTCTGCGGAGGCGTCCTCCAGCGTGGAAAAAACCAGCTTGCCCGCACGGGTGAATACTACGGTCTGGCTGGTGCGTTTGTGCAGGAGCTGGCGCAGGAACTGGTTTTCGCTGCGCAGCTGGCGGTTGGCGCTGCAGAAAAAAACAGCCTGGTCGAACGCGGCGCGGATGCTTTCGGCGCTGGAGGTGATAAGGAAAGCGTTGACGTCCATCTCCTTGGCGGCGGTGTAGGTGACCATATCGCACAGGACCGAGGCATATTCCTCCCGCCGCAGGTATTGCAGCGTGGTAACGGCCTGGCTGGAGGATTGTATGGTAAATACGTCCAACTGGTATGGCAGCAGCGTCCGCAGGATGCCCATATCCTGTGTGATGTTGGAATATCCCACAATGGCCACTCGCCCCTCGTGAATGTTGGCGCGCTGAAGCGTGCACAGGACATCGTACACGGTGGTGCCGATCTCGATGACCGGCAGCGAAACGGATTGTTTCAGCAGTCTGGCCGTGCCGCCCCGGGAGATGATCACATCAAAATTTGCGTGGAAGCCTTTCTGCGCGAGCTCCAGCCCTTTGGCCAGATCGCCCACGCTGATGGTCAGCTCCAGGCCGTCGTATTCTTTCGCGGTCTCTGTTAAAAGCGGCACCATCCCGGGATAGGGCGAGATCGCCAGTACTTTGATGGATGGCATTTTCTTTCATCTCTCTTTTGTTTAAAAATGAAACACATTTTTGCTTTATTATAGCGAATTCACAAAGAAAACACAACAAATTTTTTTAAGTGTTTCATAATGAAACGATTTGCGAAGGGATTCTGCATACCAGCATAAAAAATACGCCTGTATAATGAAAATGACGAAAGGTCCGCCGGACAGGGATAAGAGGAGAGCCTATGATACATTTATTTGTAATTGCGGATGATTTTACAGGCGCGCTGGATACAGGCGTACAGTTTGCCTCCTATGGAGCGGCCACGAAGGTCGTTGTGGGGACAGGCCTGCAGGCACTGGAGGCAGACGCGCAAACACAGGTGCTCGTGGTGGATGCCGAGACACGCCACCTTCCGGCGGCGCAAGCATATGATACGGTCTACCGCCTGGTGCGCTGGGCAAAGGAAAAAAAGATCGGATGCATCTATAAAAAGACAGATTCCGCGCTGCGCGGGAATATCGGGGCAGAGCTTTCCGCCGCGCTGGCAGCGGATGGAGGCGACAGGCTCCATTTCGTGCCCGCCTTCCCGAATCTGGACCGCGTCACCCGCGGCGGCGTACACTACATCGGCGGCGTGCCCGTTGCCCAAAGTGTGTTTGGAAAGGACCCCTTTGAGCCGGTGACGCATTCCCGTGTGGAGGATATTCTGCATGAACAGACGGATACACTGTGCGCCTATATCCCCAGCGGCGGTTCCGCAGAGGGCAAAGCAGGCGTGCTGGTCTATGAAGCTCAGACGAACCGGGATATGGCACAGATCGCCCATTGCCGTTTAAGCGTTCGTTTTTGCGGTTGGTAGTTATATCAATACCTAAAAATGGTTTCATAAGCGAAATTCTCCTCCTATTCGTACTTCAAGTTAACAACATGTTTTAAAATAAGATAGTGCAGCCAAGGACTGAGTGCCTGTACATCTCTGGTGTTTATATATCATTATTATACATAGATCTGTACAGAATTAAAAGAAGGTTTTAGTGTATACATTTGGAAGTATCTATCAGTTTTCGCATGTGTTTTTGTTGATATTTTCTAAAGCTTTTGTATAATAGAAGCATATTGATAATTACATTTTATGGGGGAAGAGACAAATGAAAATTACAGGGATTAAAGTGCGTCAGGTAGAAGTACCGTTAGTGGAACCGTTCCGTATTTCGCTCGGGGTTATTACGCATTCTCGAAGCGTTATCGTGTCGGTGGAAACGGATGA
>OHBJ01000375.1_pt1 | contig 28127 bp, 22 predicted proteins | sample 1577241 | NCBI WGS metagenome assembly OHBJ01 (sample SAMEA3541594, study PRJEB24748) | human gut metagenome | biome: human gut; feature: human-associated habitat; material: faeces | place: China | collected 2012 | reverse complement strand
CCGGTGCGGGGCTTTGCGCGCCAAAGAACACATTCCAATACACTGTTTCTCGCGAGACATGCTATATCCACTGTTTCTGATTTTAATGTTTTCATTTATTCCATGGATATGGATCCGGATCCGGAATGGGGTGGCTGCGCTGGTAGCTCTCAAATGTTCTGGAATGGCTGAATCTATCAACGAAAGAAACATATTTCCGTGGTATGTATTCTTCAATATAATCCACATATCTGTCAAGGCGTTCGTCAGCCGTTCGGAGGTAGGAAGACGCCTCCAGGATAGATCTGTTTGCAGCCGACAGACTTTTCTGCACGCATTGCAGATGATACCCGAGCAAGCAGCAGGATGCAGTAAGCACAACCACCAGTACCGAGAGGGTAAGAATGACCGGTTTCTGCGAGACGCGGCGCGGTTCGTTCTCCTTGACAGGCTGCTCCGGCTGCACGCTCTTGGCTTTCGGGAGCTGGATAATTTCGCCCATTTTGGCTTCTTCCCGGTTTTCTTGCCGCTCTGCCGGTTCTTCTGCAGCAGCGCCGTCTGCCACCAGAGAAGCAGACTTTGGCTCTTCTCCGGTGTCAGCTGCGCTTGGCAAAGGCGCATGTTTCCTGTCATATGCTTTGCAGCAGGAACGCGCGGCGTAGCAGGCGACGGCGAAAAGCAACACGGTGGGGATCACTCCGAGGCGAACACCCGCATAAACGAGCCCTGTGGTGATCGCGCTGTTTACGAACAGAAAGCCGAGCCAAATCAGGCACTTGATCAACGTGTTTTTGAACGCCATAATGCACCTCCGTTCATAGTTGACTATGACTGTATTTGTTTTTCCTCAATAATAATCAGGTGATGTCCATAGGGGGCTCTTCTATGGAACCCGGCATATCACTTGCATCGTAAATGCAATACTATCGCAGCGGAACAAACGGCGGTTGAGGTGGCGGAACGGACGCCTTTTGAGGCAAAATGGTCTATGCAGGGCTTTACGATGGTGCGTTGCATTCAGGGTGCAAAAACACTTTCCCTGCCTATGCAGATGTTAGGGGCAGACTTGCAGGCGCACAAGGTCAACTATAACAATAACCCTATTTTGAAATGGTGCCTGACGAACACAGGCATTCATACCGACCGCAACGGCAATATAGTCCCTATCAAGAACCAATCCCCACAGCAGCGCATTGACGGCACCGCCGCCCTGCTTGACTGCTATGTAGGACTTTACGAACACTATAATGAATACACAGGGGCGATATAGCCCCGGAAAGGCGCAGGCATGAAGCTAAAAGACAAGAAAATAGAAATCTGCGAATATCAATATACAACGGATGCAATCGGAAACCACAAGAAAACGCTTATCACCGTGGCGAAAGTATGGGCGTATTTCAGGCAGCTATCCGGCAAGGAAATTGAAACGGGCATTTCTACAAAGACGAATGAAACCGCTTTGTTTCAAATCGGATATCGGGCAGACCTAAAAACAACCCATGTTATAAAGTACAATGGGATTTGTACGATATAACGCGGGTTGATGTATTAGAGGGTTACAAGTTCGATCTGACGATATACGCAAAGTCGGAATAATTGAAAGGCGGGCGCTTTCATGGTGCCTGTCCTTTTATTCTATAATTTCATGTAGTAAATCCGGCCAACGCGTAAGCACTTCCCGACCGACAATCACTTCATCAACAAGTCCCGCATTCAAAGCGTCGATTAGTCGACAAAGATATGATTTTCCTTGCGTCCACCATGTTCTATATGCGTCTACAAAGAGAACATGAAAAACTTTTCTTCCAGTTCTGTCGTACAATTCTTTGAATTCAAAACCATCTAATTGTGTTTCATAAACGCCATCTGCCACTCTACTTCCGAAAGTTGTCGCATAGTAGTACTCTTTGATCTCCCAAACAATCAAAGGGGAGTTAATAGACGGGAAAGCCCCATCAAAGCGCCGGGACGATGCGCCTATAATATTGTTGTTTTCGTCCCATATGAAAGTTAAACCACGGGGGTCACAGTCAAAACCTATTTCAGCACAATTTCCGGTTATTTCACGTACTGTAAGCTCTGTGAGAATGTTAATAATTGCTGTAAAATAATTGACCTGCCGCATAGCACCTTTCTGTTTGTTCATGGGTAACGCACTATGAAGATGTTCCCTTTCATAAGTGGGAAGAAGATTTTCAAATTCAGCACAAGCCGTTTCAGCGTTCATCAATGACGGTTCCGCAAAATTATTTAATAATTCAGCCCGCATTTCAGAATACATAACGGCATCATTGATTGTTTGAAAATCAGTATTTACATTATATTTGCGACAAAGAGACTGAAGTTCTGCTACCGTGTATGCTTTGACAATCCCTTGACTGCGCTCTGTATAACCCAAAGTTTCAGAAATAAATTTAATGAACGCCCAAAAAGAAGCGTCCTTATGAATGAATTCATTAAATGCCTGCATTAGAAACAACCCTTTCAAAGAGTTTTGGCAACGTTATGTCAAGCGCATTCGCCATTTTTTCGATATTCTCAAGAGAAACATTGCGTTTTCCTAATTCAACATCACTTATATATGTTCTATGTAAACCACACATATCCGCAAATGCTTCTTGTGAAATGTTTTTTTCTTGACGCAAACCACGTATAGCCTGACCAAACAAAAACAAAATATCTGCTTGCATAGCTTGACACCTCCTTGTTTTTTCAATTATAATATGCTTGCAGACTATAGGTCTACAGACTATAAGTGGCGGAAAGCGAGTGATTCATAAATGATCCCTGCTCTTTTGAAATGGATAGGAAACAAGCAAAGATTTTCCGAAACCATTGTCGGGTATATGCCAGAACAGTTTAATAATTACTATGAGCCTTTTTTGGGAAGTGGCGCGGTATTAGCACAGTTGTTATATGCAGATTCAGAAATGTTCTTTCCGCATTTTGAACACGCTTATTGTAGCGACATTCTACCATTCTTAATTGATATTTTCGCCCTTGTCAAAGATAATCCAGATGCTTTGACTTCATATTACAGAAAAGAAATTTCAGAATACTATGATGACCCTGTTGCAAAATATGATGAAATAAGAGATAGATTTAACGGCGATCACAATGCTTTAGATTTTTGCTTACTTTCAAGAACCTGCTATTCAGGGGTAATAAGATTTAGAAAAGCTGACGGCTATATGAGTACACCACGCGGACCACATAACCCTATTAAGCCAGAATCTTTTGAAAAACGAGTACAACAATGGCATAACTTAATTCAAAAAGCTGATTTTAGAACAGAAAGCTACATTGATGCAATGGACAGACCACAAGCGGGGGATGTTGTGTATTGTGACCCACCCTATACACATTCACAAAGTATTATTTATGGCGCACAAGACTTCAATGTTGATACGCTCTTTGAAAAGATTGCAGAATGCAAAGACCGTGGCGTTTATGTAATGCTTTCAATAAATGGTATGCGAGATTCAAAGAAAAAAGATATTTCAGTTACCCCACCAGACGGGCTATTTGAACGTCAGCTTTTAGTTGATTGCGGAACGTCTATGATTGATCGCCTACAAAATACTGGCGAAAAGATGAAAGATAAAAAGGTTGATGATCAGCTGCTTCTTACATGGTAACTGTCAAATGCTTTGTGTAGATTTAAGCGACAAATAAGCGACAAGACGCAAGTTGCAATGTCATGAAAGTACGCAAAACTACAAGATATAGCGTAATATAGTACGAAAACGCCATGTATTTGGTATTAAAATCAAATACATGGCTGTTGCGATATGCTCTTTTTCAGACATTTTTCCTCAAAAACTTGGCACCCCCTTTCAAAAAACTTTTCTTGCTCCTGATTCCCCCTCTCCTTAGCTAAGAGAATCAGAGACCGGTTTTGTCCCAGATTTCTCAAAAAAGTTTCGAGGACGGCGAAACAATCTCTGTGCGCTGCTCCAAATTGCCCTTTCTACTTTCCAACGGACAAAATGATGCGGAGAGTCACGGTTTTGTCATAACAAGGGCAAAAAAGAAGCGCCTGCCACTACGACAAGCGCTTTGATTTTGCATCAATTATTCGAACAAATCCTCTATATCCCTTTGGTCGTATTCAATTTTCTGCATCAGCCGACAGACGCCGTCCGCCTCATCCCGCTGCTGCAAGAGTTGGGCGAACGCCCGATAGAGTGCGCCCTGCCGCCGCTCGATCACGCCGCGATTCTGCTGCATGGCATCCGCTGCCTTGCGGATGGACAGCCCCTCGGAAAAACGCTTCCGGAAGAGATCGGTGTAGTCGTTGAGCACCGTTTTGAGCGACTGCTGGGCAAACGCAAGATCCTCGCACATGGCCTGATATGCCTCGCGGTTGGATATGCCGATGTACTGCTTCCGCTCCCGGATGAGCTTATATCGCCGCAGATCCATCCGATAGTTTTCGCAGACATCCTTGGCGTATTCATAGTAGGTTCTGCTGCAACGGATGGCGCGCTCCGCGTACTCGTCATCAACATAAGTGAAGGGCTTGCTCTTGGGCTTCGGAAAGCCGTCCTCATACACTTCGCGGACAGTACCTTCGTCGATTTCACGCCGTGTCTGGCGGACGTATTTATCCCGCAGCACACCATCGACTTCGATCTGCTCGCAGAAGGAGGTGTACCGGATGAGGTAGTAATGCTCGTTGTCTTCTTTGGAAAAACTGGCGTCCTTGCAGACCACGATGGACTCGCCGGTGTCGATGTCCTTCAGAACCCGGACGACGAAGATGGGCTTTCCGTCGTACCGCGTATAAAACCCGGCAAATACCCGTTTGAGCGCCATAAGCGAGTCCTCCTTCCACCGATTTTCTTACAGTATAGCACAGATTTCGGCGGAGAGAAAGAGCGGCGTTGGGACGGAGAAAACTGGGATTTGAGAGAATAGCAAGCACATCCGGTGTCCGTACACACCGGAAAAATGCACGCGCTGCCCCCCCTCCGTCCAAGCGTGAATTTTATCATTTGGGATACTCCCAAACCCTGTGTTTTTGATAAACCTCGGTTGTAATCAGAGAAATGAGATGATAACAAGAGCAGCACAGACAGCTGGGCTACCGAAATGGCAACGGACGCGATTATTTCCAAAATATTTTTGCAAAATCATGCGGATAAATCATTTCGTATTGTAATTTGTCGAAACTTGTGTCATAATTATTTACAACGCTGCTAAGCGCTGTTGCGCTTGGCTGCAAGCATGATGAATCAGTGCTCTGCCAAACGGCGGGGCACATTTTGTTTATCAGGAGGAGATTCCTTATGGCAGTCAGTTATAAAAAGCTCTGGAAAATGCTGATCGACAAAGATATGAAGAAAAAAGATCTCTGCGCGAAAGCCGGTATCAGTACGGCCTCCGTCACCAAGATGGGCAAAGGCGGCCATGTCACTACAGAGGTGCTTGCTAAGATATGTGCAGCGATGGATTGTGGAGTGGATGATATTATGGAGATTGTGCTTGATGAAAGTGAGAAAAAATAGAGAAAAGATAATGTAAAATCCTTCTCAAATTGCAAGGCCAGAATGAAAAAATTTGAGGAATCCAGAAAACAACATAAGGAGGAATGCATATGGCTTCACTAACACATGTCTGTATGTGGTCGGATAATGGCTGGAAGCGAATTACAGCAGAACAAGCCGCCAGATTGCATCCGGGTGGAACTGTATCTGCTCATAGTGGTCTGTTTATGTGTGAACTCTGTGGCCAGTATGTTATTCTTACCGACGGTGATATTAGGATACGCTACTTCAAACACAGTGCTTATGAGAAAAGCAAAGATTGTCCTGAGCGCACATTCGGAGCTGGATATTCAATCTCTTACGGTTCTCAGGAACACGATTTACCAATCCGTATTACAAGCGTATCCTCATCTTCTTTCAGCTTTGAAGTCGGCTTGATTCGTGCTCCAATAAGTTCTCTCGGCAAGGACTTTTGTATAGAAATCAAACCAAAGGGAGCATTTGATATACCCTATGTGTATACCAAAGAACGACTGAACTACGACAGTATTACATATCTTCCTATCGGTGAAAGGCCGTTTGAAAAATACACTCTCAGTTTCCAAAATGGAAACGATAAATTACGTGAATTCTGGCCGGCAGAGATTAAAGGCATTGATCCGGAAGGCACATTGTTTGAAAAAGTTTCCGGCAAAAAACTCTCATATGATGCCGATGTTGAGATTGGTAAAGAATACTACCTGCTAAAACGTGGCTACATCTATAGGAAGTCATTCAGCAGCGTGCGAATTCAAGAAATCATGCAAAAACGAATCGGGTGGGAAACTTGGAGTCTCTATGTGGTTTCTGCATCTGCATTTAATGAAGATGCAGCCCGATTCTATCTCGACTTCCATTGTCGGCTGACAGATCACCCTATTTCATTGCAACCGGTATGGCCGTTATTTGTTGAAGGAAATTATATTGTTAAGCACAATCAAAACAGTATGTATATGCTTATCGAAGGTAATGTAGCCGCAGTTAAAACATTTCCTTCTGTGACAGTTCGTCAGCTAAATTACAATTCATCTCAGTCAAAACTATATGAGGTGTTTTGTTCCGGCAGACAGCAGTTAATATCTGCTGGCCGCACTCAAGCCTTACAATACACATACCTTTGGAAAGAGCCTCTTGACCAGGTGGGCTTGCATCCAGAAGTTTCAGTAACCGATATTACAGGTGCTGAGGTTGATCCTGGCGAGACCGATACTCTACCGCACAACAAAACATTGCGCTTCAAATCAACATTTGATGGAGAGCTAATTATCTTCAACAATAACCGTGTTGTAGATAAGCGGAAATTATCCGCTGACAAATATATAGAGTTGAACGGACTATCCTACGGTTTAGGCGTTCAAGTTGTCATTGGCCTTGATGTCATCTGGCAAATCGGTTTCAAGAAGCAACAGCCCATCGTTGTAAATGATGAAATTGAAATGCTGAAGCGAATTACTGATGTATCAGAGGCAACAATCCCGGCTCCGCACTCTTTGCGAAATATGTTAGCGGGTATGAATTGCTATCCGCAGGTATGTCAGTGGATACGAAAATGTATTAAAAATGGCACCATTAATGAGCAATCATACCGCAGATTGCAAGAGGCCTATCGCAGCATGAATACGAATAGATAAGGAGATGCATTATGAATTACATTGATCTTCTTACTCAGGAAGAAAAACCAATCCTCTGTAGAATCATCACTGGTAGAGATTTCAAAGAACTCTTTAAAAGAAACGAACAGGAATTCTCGAAAATACGAAAAGGATTCAGAGCCAAATCATTGACAGAGCAGCAAGCGCTTTCGATCGCTATAGTCAATGTTGATAAGCCCTTTATTGCAATGTGGGTCAATACAAGGGTAGATATCTGGCTTAAGGAAATTCAGGAAAATATTGAGGAACTTGAAGAGGAGGGTTCAACGCATGACATTGCCCTGGCATCGACTATGCTTGACTCCGTCTTTGCCAATAATGTTGATTTATACCTCAAACTTGCAGGAAAAACTATGGATGCGGATGCCCGCTCTAAACTTCATGAAAGAATGGAGAGCATCAAATCTGAGCGTGCAAGGAATGCGGAGGTGGCTGACCGTATTAAGGTTTTGGAAGAAGAAAAACGCCATCTACTCGATCAAATTGCTGCTGCTCAGCAGAGTGTTAATACTATAAAGGCAGAATACGAACGGAAAATACAAGAGCTTGAACAGGATAAAGACACATTGGAATCCTTGTTAGCTGAGGCGCAAGAGAGAATTACTGAGTTGCAGACTGCTCCTACCGCTGCTAAAAGTGACGATGCCGATTATCTCGCACAGTTTGACGATACAGATACTTCTGTTCTGCCCTCTGTTGATAGCGATGAAATCGTTTCTTTATGTGGTGTTATCTCAGATTACAATGGGCAGAAATGGCTTATTCGACATGCTGATTTGAGTCATAATGGGCACTATCACATTTTCCGCAAAAGTGAAGATGTTCCGCCGTACTTCACAAATAGAGACAAGATTTTCTATAAGGACGGCCCCTCCAATGATGGTTTTTATGGCATTTGGACTTGGTCCGCAACTCCGAATGAGAAGGACCCTTCCAAGGATTATATATTATCCCGGTACAACATGGACCTTGATGCCATTGAAGTCGTTACCATTTCAGAAGCATCAAATCTTGACAACCTGATCAATCTGCTGAAAAACGGGATCGAATACCAACCTCATAGTCATAGAGTCATGTTCGCCTTTTATGCATCCAAAGGACAGTACATGGGCATTCTGTGCAACACCCAAGAAATCAACACGGTTAATGGAAAAACTGTCTTTGCTGAAGATTGCATTGAAGTACCAGTATATGAATTTACTGGTGGCAACATTTTGCGTTTGGATAATGGGCTCTCTTTCTATAGAAATGCGTTTGCTGGTCTTCCAAGTAAGCTTTATCAATTGAAAAGTCCACTTGATATTGTAAAGAATATCGTTTTCTCTACAATTTCTTGGGGTACATATAAAACAAGAGGGGTGACTCGTGCCGAGTATAGAACCTTCAAAGATTTTCTCGGTTCAATTCCGGTTGACGACATAACGTGCAAGATTGAGACTGCGTGCCGTTGCTCCAATTCCGCTGCTAAAGAATTGCTGGATGAATTCCTAAATGTGGTCTGGAAATACGTTGATGGAGATAGTTTAGAAGACGAAATAATCCTCTCTGCTATTTCTGCAAGTACTGAACTTCAGGAAAGAATAAAAGCACTCATTCGAACGGATTGGGAAGCAGAGAATAAAAGCTTACTAGATAAAGCCCAGAAAAAACTCGATTCACTTGATGCCCAGTTAAAATCTGCTACTATTAGTTTAACCAAAGCACAAGAAGCGTTTAATAAAACAAAATCGGAAGAAGAATGTCTTGCCGGTGTCATAGCAGAAAAGGAAAAACTGGCTGAGGATGTTGAAGTAGCAGTTGCTGAAAGAATACAAAAGGCACGCGAAAACGCGGCAGATTTCATTGCAAATATGGCTTTTGTTGGTGGACAACCGATTCAAGTTGCAGCCACAGAGACTCCTGCCGCAGTTGAAGTTTCGTCCAAACCTGTTATTGCCCCATATCACACTTTTTCAGCATTCGATGATCTAAATGATCTCGAAGCTCATCACTCTTGGGCAGATGTCATTAATACAGCCGCATTTGAGCTCAAGGAAGCTGGTGTAGCAGAAAAATACAGAAGCAGCCTAGCCGCGTTCCTCTGCGCTGCCTATATCGAAAAACAGCCAATTTTTCTTGTTGGCCCTAATGCAATTGACATTGTTCAAGCATTCAGCGCAGCCGCAACAGGTCATAAATATGGAATGCTCTGCTGTGAGGGCGGTTATTGCAATCAGGTAATCACTGAAATTGGCACCGATGGCGAAGACATCGTGATAATCAACAATCTTCTTGCAAGTGGCTGGATGAACAGACTCCCGGAGATTCTTTCTCAAAAAGATATTTTCTATGTTGCCACCCATCCATATGCAGAAGATATCCAAGTTGAGCCAAAGAGCCTGTACGGATTTATGCTACCGCTGTTTACAGAGTTTTTTGTGGATGAAAAAGCTACCGGAAAATACTATGGAGGTTATTTTGCTGAGGACTTCAAAACCTACTCAACGCCAAAGAGTACACGTAAAGATTTAAGGGTCCTTTCAAAATTAAAGATAGGTTCGTTAGTCAGGAACCGAATCAACAGACTTGTTGCTACGATGCACGGCATTTACTCTGCAACAACAACGGATGAGGACTTCTTATATGCTGTACTTCCTATTGCTTATGCTTCACTAGAAATTAATGAACTCACAGAGGCGATTGCTGATCCTCAAAAGGGTATCGCAATTTCTGAAGGTCTCAAGCGTGATCTGCAGTATGTTTTAGGAGAATTCTAATGAATAAGTATAATGGGCTGCTTTCGTCAGTGGCGCACAAGCATCATATCTGCAAAGGAGCACGAGAAACAGAGAACGAATGGAAAACTCGTCTGGTGTATAGTATCTGTGGAATGATGGCCTATGCTTCGCTCTGGGACGACTCGGAAGAAGACACCATTTCCATTGTGCACTTAAAAAGGAAAGTCCGCAGCATGCTTGCAAATTACAAATCAATGTACCCGGAGCTGTCTGGCAGCTTACCATATGTTTCTGAAGAGCTCGAAGATGAGATTGCAGACCAATTCTTAAGCACTGGCGTGGTTTATCACCGCCCCAACCGAATAGTTCCATCAATGAAGCATGAAGAACCGTTTGGTGATATCTTATTTCAAAGAGGTATTGCTCTGGATAGTATTTCCTGTGTATCCGGTATTGGATTTTATTCAAAACAGTATGGAGCAAAAAATACAGATAAGATAAAGGCAATGTTCGGTCTCGGCCAAGAGAATTTACAAACATTGTGGCGTATAACGCTGTCTGCTGCTTCTTGGAAATCCGATCTGTCGTTTGAGCAAAATACAGAGTACCTTCGCTTAAAACCGCCCTTCTCTCAAGGGTACTGGGTAAACAAGCCGGATACGACTGGTACTGTTTCGATTCTTCGAACCGGAATGAAAGGTTCACAATTATACTATCTTTACCGCTATTATGGCACCACGATGGAAGTCAGCCCACTCCCACAGTGGCAGGTAGAGTTCTACAATTACAGATCGCTTGCATGTGCCTGTCTCTCTACCTATGGAACATTGCCGCCAATAGAGTATTTCGAGGATGGAGTATTAGTCCATGTACATATGAATTATTTGCTCCCACCACGTGAACTTGAGTTTTTAAAACTCTATAGCTGGCCTGAGATATGCACATCACTCCCGTGCAATTTTAAGCGAAAGATCTCAATAGAAGTCTTTGCAGCCATTAAGAATGTTCTATCTGACGAGGGATATGAATTTAAAGGAGGGACATTCTGATGCCAAACGGAGCAACTTCTGTTCATAAGCAGTTGCGAACGGAGTTGGAAGACTATATTAAATCACAGTATTTCGGAAAGTCTCCCCTCCTGCTCTCTGCCTTAAGCGATCATATTGATGATGAGGGACTGCTTTACCAGAAACCCTTTATTGAGTCATCTCCGGCATACGTTACTGTCCAAAACGGCATTGAAACAGCATCCATAGAACCTTGGCTGAAAGATTATTTTTTACAATTGGCAGAAGCGGGTATCGGTGTTTTCCCATCTCCATTTGCTCACCAGATATCTGCGCTTGAAGCAGCAACCAGAGGTGAAAACCTGTTTGTGTCAACGGGTACTGGTTCTGGTAAAACTGAGTGTTTTATGTGGCCGCTTCTTGCGAAGATGGCTGATGAAGCGAGAAACTCCAAAGAATCATGGGCAAAACGAGGTGTTCGCACAATTGTTATGTATCCCATGAACGCTCTGGTTTCAGATCAGGTTAGCCGACTCAGAAGGATGATTGGAGATCCTGATAAGAAGTTTATCAAGATATTCAGAAACACCTGCGGTGACGAAGTTCGCCGTCCCCAATTTGGTATGTATACTGGTCGAACCCCATACCCTGGAGCGCAGCCTTCTACAGAACAGGACAGAAAACTTGAAAGAACTTTGGCCAGAATGTCTTTCCCGCAAAGTGATTCTGAACAAGAATACTTCAATCACCTTCTCAAAGAGGGAAAGATCCCCGCAAAGGCAGATATGCATCAGTTTCTGCAAGGACTTCATGAGAGTAGGCATATTCCAAACGATGAGGACGCAGAGCTAATAACCCGCTTTGAAATGCAGCAATTTTGCCCAGACATTCTCATCACAAACTATTCTATGCTGGAATATATGTTGCTGCGCCCTAGAGAACAGAAAATCTGGGATGATACTCGCGAGTGGCTTGCTTCGAACAACGAGAACAAATTGCTGTTTGTTATTGATGAAGCACACATGTACCGTGGTTCATCAGGCGGTGAAGTTGCGTTGCTGATTCGCAGACTTTTCCATAAACTTGGCATTAGCCGTGACCGCGTGCAATTTATACTTACAACCGCAAGTATGCCCAACAAGAATCAGCAAGACGTTGATTCAGTAATGAAGTTTGCAAATGAGCTTACTGCCTCCGACAAAGCAACCCGGTTTTGCTATCTCACCGGCGAAAGAGAAGTCATTGATGGTCAGTTGAAATATGACATACCCGCTAAGCTTCTCTTAAGCTCAGATCCTAGCCAATTTGAGGACAAGGATGACTTAAAGCTTTCTGCGCTCTTGTCGTTCTGGCGTCAATTGGAAGGCTTCGACCAGAATATCAACTCCTTGGAAGCGATCTGCAACTGGATGTACGACAATCTTGTCTATTATCGCCCGTTCCATGAACTCATCAAGTATTGTCGTGGGAATGCAGTATCCCTAGGAGAGTTGTCTTACGGTATCTTCCCGGATCTCAGTCAGGAAAATGCTTTAAAAGCGGTCAGTGTCCTTCTGGCAATTGCACCACTTGCAAAAAACGCCAAGGGTTCTGTCCTTTTCCCTGCACGCATGCATATGCTTTTCAAAGGCATTTCTGGAGTTTATGCCTGTGCCAATGCGAATTGCAGCCGTTCTCATTCGGAAGGAGGTCTCACTTTAGGTGAGGTCTATTTGTCTGATGGTAATTTGATTTGCCCCCATTGTGGCAGTGTGGTCTATGAGCTTTATAATGACAGACGCTGTGGTGCGCTATTCTTCAAGGGCTATGTCCTTGAAGATGACTCGGAACTTCATAGAAATGTATACCTGTGGCGATACCCCGGTCAGTTAATGGATCACAGGATGAAAGAAGTACATCTGTTTATTCCAACCGACGATTTTGAGCTACCTGCAAAACAGGGTAAAAACGCCATCAAACCCTGTTATCTTGATGTGAAGAGCGGGTTTATCAACTTTACGGATGACTCTTCCGCTGGTAAGTCATGGATTAGAAAGCTATACTACTGCAACTACTCTGCAAAAGGCAGGCCGCAGATCATTACCTTCCCGACCTGCCCGCATTGCAGGCATCAACTTTCTACATCGCAGCTTACCTCATTCAGCACTCGAGGTAATCAGTCTTTCTTCAACTTGATTAAGTCGCAGTTCCAACTGCAACCTGCTGTACCAGGAAAGGACAGTGATCCTGTTCGTTTTCCTAACGAGGGACGCAAGGTTTTGCTTTTCTCTGATAGCCGTCAACGTGCAGCAAAACTGGCTAGAGATATGTCTGATGCTTCGGACATTTCTGCTGCAAGGCAGTTATTTGCAATAGCGATAAAAACAATGGAAGAGCAAACAGTCGAGCAGTCCATGAATACGCTGTACGATTATTTCTGCCTTGCAGCTGGTCAGCGTCATGTGCAGATGTTCCATGCCGATGAACGCACAAAATTCGCTGAAGATTGTGCTTCCGCGCTGAATAATTACAATCGATGCGTAAAACGGGGAAGGGACTACGCTCCGCGATTTACGATTGCGAACGCGCCTGTACAGATGCAAGAATACCTTCTTCGACTGTTCGCTGGAGGTTATAACACTTTGTACGACTCCGCTACGAGCTGGATTGAACCTACCGATCAGGCACTTTTTGATGCTGTCGATGCTCTCGAAGAAAACCATGTGACGGTCACCGATGAGGAGTTTATCAATCTCTTCAATGCTTGGATTCTATCGATCTGTGATATGTCTACTGCTCTTGGCCATACCATCAATGATACGGTTCGGTTAAAGGTTCGCCCAAAGCGAGGTGGTTATGGACTTGATAAAGATTGGGAGTTTTCGAAAGTCATCCGAGAGATCATGGGTTGGAGTGACGGAAATGAAACTGAGATGGCTTGGAAACGAGTATTGAAAGAAGCATTCCTTGACTCAGCGCAACCTGATAACGGCAAACTATATATTGATCTTTCCAGAGTAAAGACACGTTATGATGCTACGCATGTATGGTACAAGTGTGAGCAGTGCTCTGAGTTGACACCTTTCTTCCTAAAAGGCAGATGCCCAAGCTGCGGTTCTACTCATATCCACAAGATGGAATCCGGCGAATACGAAGCACTTAGTTTCTGGAGAAGGCCGGTTGCTGACGCGGTTCAGGGTGAGCCAATCCATGTGATCGACACAGAGGAGCATACTGCTCAGCTCTCACATAAAGACCAGCGTGACGACCTTTGGAGTAAGACCGAACAATATGAGTTACGCTTCCAGGACTTGATTCAAGATGGTGAAACGCCTGTCGATATTCTCAGCAGCACAACCACCATGGAAGTTGGTATTGATATTGGCTCCCTAGTTGCAGTTGGTCTGCGAAACATTCCTCCAATGCGTGAAAACTATCAACAGAGAGCTGGCCGTGCGGGCCGTCGTGGATCTAGTTTATCTACAATCGTTACCTTCTGTGAAGATGGTCCTCATGATACATTGTACTTCAATGACCCGATTCCCATGTTCCGTGGCGATCCCCGCAGGCCTTGGATCGATGTGCGAAGCGAGAAACTCCTCCAGCGCCATCTGGCTATGGTTGTCTTACAGGAATTTCTCGCAGAAAAACATATGAGCCTTGATACAGTTCCCGCAGCCGTTTTTCTCGAAGATTTCCTTGACAGTTTCAAGAACTATCTTGCTTCCTACAGTGTCGATAAGGACAAGCTCCTTTTGCCTATTGGAGTGGTATTTCATTATTCAGAGTTTGCGGACGAACTCAAAGAGGCCCTTGATACACTTAAAGAAAAATGCCATGCTCATCCCGAACTTTTTGGTGTAGATGAAGGCGCCAAGGAAGGCGATGCAAAAGTTCTCTTGGATGCTCTTTATGAAGAAGGTATCATCCCAACATATTCGTTCCCGAAGAACGTCGTCAGTACTTATATACCAGATATGAACGGGAAAATCCTTTACGAGGTTGAACGTGGACTTGATGTAGCTATTGGCGAATATGCTCCTGGCAGAGCAATTGTGGTTGATAAGCAAACCTATCAGATTGGCGGATTCTACTATCCTGGAAGTGAACGTCATCACGGTCAATCACTAACCCCGGCACGTGCCTACGCAGAAGACCCAAATTATGTGAAGCAGATTATCTCTTGTCCTGAGTGCGGCTGGTTTGGCTTGATGGAGGAAAACACAAAACAGTGCCCATTCTGTGGGAACGATGATCTCAAAATCACTCGTGAAATGATGCGTCCATGGGGCTTTGCACCAAGAAATGCTGAAGCAATACCGGATGTTCAGCTATCAGAAGAGTATACCGCCGTACAGCAGCCTCTGTATTCAACTCTACCAGATGCAGAAGAAATGAAACTTGCCCCAGGTTGCAAGAACATACGAATTGCTTCGCGAACAAATCAGCGAATCATCATGCTGAATAAAGGATCGGATGACAAGGGCTTTATGGTCTGCAAAGACTGTGGTGCTGCTATGCCAGGCGACGATATTTCTGTTCTGAATGACGTTAACAGGCCATACAAGTCAAAGTATGCTCGAAGCAGATGCCGTCACGGTAATTCCTTTAATGTGAATCTTGGCTATGACTTCATAACTGATATGTTGGTCCTTGAATTCACAATTGACGACAAGGTTATTGATGCACGCCGTAATGATAATCCATGGCTTAACCGTGCAGCTCAATCCTTAGCTGAAGCACTGCGACTGGTAGCAAGCAAAAAACTCGATGTTGAATTCACCGAACTTGTCACCGGTTATCGTCTCAGGACTGGGGCTGAAGCCTCCTATGTCGATATCTATCTTTACGATAGTCTATCGAGCGGCGCTGGTTATGCTGTCAGTGTAGCCGATGCAATTGCCGAACTACTATCCGATATGAAAGAGCTGTTGAGTTCCTGTGATTGTGGATCTGCGTGTTCCAAATGCCTAAAGCATTACAGGAACCAATATGTACATGGCATGCTTGACCGCTTTGCTGCACTTCAGCTCCTTGAATGGGGTGTTGATGGCATAAAAGCATCTCCTATCAAACCAGAGACACAGATTAACATGATCATGCCTTTAGCGAATATCCTTAAGCAATCAGGCTGCGAAATCACTGCTGATAGTGAAATTACCGCAACTGGACGAAGAATCAAAAAGAAGATTGTTATCTACCCGGCAATGTGGGTTGAACCACATGCTACAAACACCATTTTCGTGAGCGATGCTTATATCAAGTACGCCAAGCCATATGCCGTCCAAAAGATTCTAGATAACATTTGATGGAGATTATGCCTGAGTAGTGAGAAATAAATGGAGAAGAGATATTGTAAAACTTTTCTGAAATTGTAAGGAGCGAAACTATGCTACACCCCGGTCTATACGAACAAGTCATCAATAACGCTCTGACGGGCGAGCTTGCGGAGATTCCGGAGGCCCGCAAGTCTGTTGTGCCCATTGACAAGGCGGAAGCCTCCAAGGTGCTGGCGCAGTATCTGGCAGATGTGGTTCAAAAGGGCTTGGATAACGTGCTGGACAACGGCGGGGATATTTTTGCCCAGATCGGGCTGACCAACCAGATCGTTGACCTCATTCAAAGTACAACGAAAGAAGCTGACTTTGCCGCGCTGGGCGTTGACCGGCGGGCAGAGCAGCTTCTTTCGCTTTTACGGGAGACCGACCCGCGGCTGGCGGTGGGGAAAACAGCGGCGGACATAGAGCGCCCGGAAACCTCCATCGCACAAAGCTCGCTTTTCACCGGGGCCGTGCATGAGCCGCAGATGTTTACAGAACTCAAAAAGGAAATCGTCTCGGCCGACCGGATCGACATGCTGGTGTCCTTCATCAAATGGAGTGGTCTGCGGCTTATCATGGACGAGCTGCGGGAGTTTACGCACAGCGGCGGCGAGCTCCGCATCATCACCACCTCCTACATGGGCGCAACAGATGTGAAGGCCATTGAGGAACTGCGAAAGCTGCCCAATACGGAGATCAAGGTCAGCTACAATACCAAGACGACCCGGCTCCACGCCAAGGCATATATCTTTTACCGCGAAACCGGCTTCACGACGGCCTATGTGGGTTCGTCCAATCTGTCCAATGCCGCATTGACCAGCGGGTTGGAATGGAACACTAAGGTTACGAAACGCGACCTACCCGAAACCATCGACAAGATCGCCGCTACCTTTGAGTATTACTGGAATGACCGCGAATTTGAATACTACGCGGAGGATCAGAAAGAGCGCTTGGCACGGGCGCTGAAGGCGGAAAAATATTTCGACACCAACAATGCCGACGTCTACACCATGGACATCAACCCCTATTCCTACCAGCAGGAGATTTTGGACAAGCTGGAGGCAGAGCGCACTGTCCGTGGCTATACGCGCAATCTGGTGGTGGCGGCCACCGGTACCGGCAAGACGGTCATCTCTGCGCTGGATTACAAGCGCTTCCGCAAGCAGAATCCGGATCGACCCTGCCGCCTGCTCTTTGTGGCGCACCGGGAGGAAATCCTCAAGCAGAGCTTGTACACCTTCCGCGCTGTGCTCAAGGACGCAAACTTTGGTGAGCTGTTTGTGGGCAACTATAAGCCAGAGAGCATCGACAACTTGTTTCTGTCCATCCAGACTTTCAACTCACAGAGCTTCACGGAAAAGACGAGTCCCGATTTTTACGATTACATCATCGTGGACGAATTCCACCATGCCGCTGCACCGACTTATCAGAAGTTGTTGTCCTACTACCAGCCGCGCATCCTGCTGGGCTTGACCGCTACTCCGGAGCGTATGGACGGCAAGAGCATCCTGCCGTACTTCCATAACCGCATTGCAGCGGAGATCCGTCTACCGGAAGCCATTGATCGAAAGCTCCTGTGCCCGTTCCAATATTTTGGCGTTACCGATACGGTGGATCTGGATGCGCTCAAATGGTCCGCCGGTGGCTACCAAAAGAGCGAGCTGGAGCACATCTACACGTTCAGCGGGGCGGTTGCCGACCGCCGTGCCGACCATGTTGTGACGGCACTGCTGAAATATGTGACGGACATTGACGAGGTGAAGGGCCTCGGCTTCTGCGTGACGGTCGATCACGCGGAGTTTATGTGCCGCTATTTTAACGACCACAACATCCCGTCCATGTGCCTCACCGGGCAATCTTCGGACGAGGAAAGAGCGGCGGCCAAGCGGCGCTTGGTGTCCGGCGAGGTGCGGTTCATCTTCGTCGTGGACATCTACAACGAGGGCGTGGATATTCCTGAAGTCAATACCGTTCTGTTCCTGCGTCCCACGGAGTCATTGACGATCTTCTTGCAGCAGCTGGGACGTGGTCTGCGTCTATCTGAGGACAAGGAATGCCTGACCGTGCTGGACTTCATCGGTCAGGCAAATCGAAAATACAATTTTGAAGATAAGTTTGCGGCGCTGCTGTCGAATACCACCCGCAGCGTGAGCCGTGAAATTAAAGATGGTTTTGTGTCCGTCCCCAAGGGCTGCTACATCCAGTTGGAGAAGAAGGCAGCCAAATACATTTTGGAGAATATCCGCGCGTCCTATGGCAATACGGCTGGGTTGGTGGCTCGCGCAGCCTCCTTCACGGAGGACAGCGGTCTGGAGCTGACACTCAAAAATTTCTTGGATTACTACCATCTTGACCCACGGGCGATCTACAAGTTTTCCTCCTTCTCGCGCATTTGCGCCAGAGCGGATGCCATCGAGGACTTTTCAGAACTACTGGAGGACATCCTGACCAAAGCGTTTGCAAAGCTTGCTGTGGCTGATTCCCGCCGCTGGATTTTGTTCCTGTTGGACGTCCTTCCACGTTTGGATAACCTTGATTTTGCAGCGCTTCCGGATGCGGAAAAGCGGATGATGCAGATGTTTTACATCACTGTTTGGGGCAAGGCTGTGGAGGACTGGGACGACGAAGAGGTGCTTAGTAACTTCTATGCCCTGTCTGACAGCACGGTTCTGCTTGGCGAGCTCCTGGAGCTGCTGCGCTATCGCTTCGAGCAGATCGACTTTATCGACGAGCCGGTGGAACTGGGCTTCGACTGCCCGCTGGATTTGCACTGCACCTATACCCGCGACCAGCTCTTGGTGGCGCTGGACTTTATGAAGCCGTCCACCGTTCGTGAGGGCGTGAAGTGGCTGCCGGAGAAAAACATCGACGTGTTCTTTGTGACGCTGAACAAGGCGGACAAGGACTACTCGCCAACCACCATGTACAACGATTATTCCATCAATGAGAGCTTGTTCCATTGGCAGAGCCAGAGCACCACGGCAGAAAATTCGCCCACCGGTCAGCGCTATATCCACCACAAGGAACGCGGCAGCAAGGTGCTGCTGTTTGTCCGTGAGTTTAAGTCGGACCGTATGACTGGCGGCGCGGAGGCGTACACCTATCTGGGCACGGCGAACTACGTGAAGCACACAGGCAGCAGGCCGATGAATATCACCTGGCAGCTGGATCGCCCGATCCCGGCGAAGTTTTTGAAGAAGACGAATAAGTTGGTAGTGGGGTAAAGAAGTTTTTATGAAGTTTATTCACTTATCGGACCTCCATTTGGGGAAAAGAGAAAATGAGTATTCGATGCTTGAAGATCAAGAATACAAACTCAAAAAAATCATCAATGTCGTTGACGCAGAAAAGCCGGATGGTGTGATCATTGCCGGAGATGTCTACGACAAATCTGTTCCCGCGGCGGAGGCAGTTCAGTTGTTTGACAACTTTCTCGTTCAGCTGGCCAAACGAAAGCTCGAGGTATTCGTTATCAGCGGAAACCACGATTCTCCGGAAAGGATTGCTTTTGGTTCTCGCATTATGGATGCCAGCGGTATTCATATGTCACCGGTTTATAATGGGAAGATTGTACCTTTTTCCATGCAGGACGAATACGGTACGGTGGATGTTTATATGGTGCCGTTTATTAAACCGGCTCATGTCCGCAGGTTTTGTGACGATGAGATTACTACTTATACAGATGCTATAAGTAACGTCATTTCAAAGCTGAGTATCAATCATGACAATAGAAATATTCTGGTGACACATCAGTTTCTTACAGGTTCGTCGCGCTCTGAATCTGAGAAAATCTCGGTTGGCGGTTCTGACAATGTGGACGCTTATGTTTTTGATCCCTTTGATTATGTGGCACTTGGCCATATTCACTCACCGCAAAATTGTGGTGCAGAGCATATTCGTTACTGCGGAACACCGTTGAAATATTCCTTTTCGGAAGCAAAAGACCGCAAGTCGGTAACAGTGATCGAACTCGCTGAGAAAGGAAAAGTGTCATATAAAACAATCGACCTTGTCCCGCAGCATGATCTTGTTAAGCTGAAGGGAACCTACAATGAGTTGACCTTAAGATCCTTCTATGAGGGTACAACATGGCAGGAAGATTATACGCACATCACGCTGACGGACGAAGAAGACATTCCGGATGCAATCGGAAAACTGCGCACGGTGTATCATCGGCTGATGAAGCTTGATTACGATAATAGACGCACACGCTCAAACGTGGAGATCAATGGTGCAACAGACGTTTAACGAGACTTGCTGAGTTGGATGCGCATTTTGCCGATAAAATGATTAAATCTGTTCTTGAGATTGCAATTAAGGGAAAGTTAGTACCGCAATATTCAACCGAAGGAACTGCAAGAGACTTACTTGAGAAAAATCTTATAGATGTAGAGATTGACGGACGCCGTGTTAAGCAAAAAGTAATTACAGAAATATCTGAAGATGAAAAAACTTTTGATATTCCTGATTCGTGGGAGTGGATCAAACTTGGCAATGTTTGCACAATAGCCAGAGGCGGCTCTCCCCGTCCCATTAAAGAATATATTACCACAGCAGCAGACGGCGTTAACTGGATAAAAATTGGGGACACCGAGAAAAACGGAAAATATATTTGCGCTACTGCAGAAAAAATCAAACCATCTGGCGTATCCAAAAGCCGTATGGTTCATTCCGGAGATTTTCTTCTTACAAACTCGATGAGTTTTGGTAGACCATATATTTTGAAAGTTGATGGTTGTATCCACGACGGTTGGTTAGTAATTAGTCAATCGACAGAGATATTTGATCAAGACTATCTATACTGGTTGCTTTCTTCTAATTATGCGTATATGCAATTTTGCGGAAAAGTTAGCGGTGCAGTAGTTAAAAACCTGAATAGTGACAAGCTTGCTAATTCTGTATTTCCACTTCCTCCTCTTGCAGAACAAAAACGCATTGTTGCCCAACTGGAAGAAATCCTGCCGTTGTGTGAACGGTTGAAATGAGGTGAAAAAGATGCTGGAATTTATAAAAATCATCAACAGTGACTATGCAGGAGTACTATCTCTGCTTTCTTCGCTGATTATGGTTGTTGTCACGATCATTTATGTTGGACACACCAAGCGTCAAGCAAATTACGCTAAGGAATCAGCAGAGCTCGTTGCGAAACAAATGAAAATAGATAAGCAACCGTGTATTGTTCCATATGTAACTGATTCATGCGGATCTGCTTGGGATACCACGGACTATACCCGTATGCAGCTGGGATTTACAATCAAGCTTAGAAATGTTGGCGATTCGCCCGCAATTAATGTTTATACGTTAGCCGATATTGAATTGCAGTTTTCGGAGGATTCTGCCGGGAATAAAAAGTTGCTTCCAGCATCTTTACTCCCAGGTTTTACACAAGCATTATCAGCAGAAGAGGAGACGGATATTAATATCCATTTTGAAACCTCCGAAGTCAAGGCGTTGATTTGCGAACTAAGAAAAGCCTCAGAAAAAAACTGGGAACGCCTCAGAACAAATCCCAGCCATCATCATTATACCGGTGCTAAACTTATTATTCGTGTGTTTTTTAAAAACTTAATGGGGCAATGGTGTGAAAGTACAATTTCTTACGAAATTGCATGGTTGGCATATAAGAATCCACCACCACAGAAAACACACAACTTAAACGAAAATACTATTCCGCCCAAAGAAATTCGTGAAGGTGATGAGTTTAAAGCCGTATTGTCATCGCATCATATTGCGCCATTTGTATTTGCGATGACAACCGATAAGCACGTCATCGATGTACTGCAAGGGTATACAGACGAAAGTCCGTGGTTATCGGCTGTACTAAAAGACAACTGTACTTAAGGCATCGCCCAAAAGAGAATCCCTGTGATGCCGAATAAAATGAGGTGAGCCGCAATGAGGAGAAAAGAATACGCTTGTCCTAATGGGTGTTCTCTTCCGCCCAGAAGAAAGCAACTTAGGGAATATAACGACGGAACATATGGGTTTGACTTTTATGATTTCACATTTTGTCCTTGTTGCGGCAGCTTAATGCCATATTCCCTAAAGAAGCTCAAAGGATTTTTTGAGGTATACAATATCCACGCATCGTTATCGGATGCGGTACAACTCATATATAAATCGGAGTTTGAATCAGCTGCACGTGAAGCTTTTGTGGCTGTGGAGAGTTATCTCAAAAAGAAGTCGGGCTTGGATTCGCATGGATTCGATTTGGCAACAAGAGCGCTTTCTTTTGAAATAGACAAGCAAACCGGTGAAATAAAGAGGGCTCCCCTTATTGCAATCAATGATCTGAAAAACGAATCCCAGCGCAATGAACAGGACGGCATCAGGTATATGCTTATGGGCTTCTTTCAAGGGCCTCGTAATTTGTACCAGCACAATCACATTGGTTCCGGTGTAAGCAATTCTATTTCCGTAATCATCGAAGCATCCTTCTTCCTTCATCTGCTTGATGGGCACAGCATTACTCAAAACGGACGGTGGATTCCAGAAACAGTAGATTATCGGGAAATTTATCAAAAGATGCCTAAGCGTATTCATCGCTGGAAACTGATGCGCCTATTGAAGAAGCGTGATCGTAGGTTGAAGAAAAATCCTTGATGTACCCTAATGAGGTAGAATTATGGCACAAACAATTTTGTACTACCCAACAATCAACATTCAAGATGGCACTTGGTTAAGGAATGCAATTCTGTATTGGGATGAGGTGTCATCAATCGTTCCCTATGAGAACTATCCGGATTTTTCCCCGGAATTATTGTATTTGCAAGAATTAGGAGTATATAAAGCTGTTTATCCTCGAAACCTGTTCTTCTCTGAGTTTGCAGAAGATTTTTGTAATTCTATTGTAAAAAGAATTTCTGCTTATGAGTTAAGAACCACCAATAATGGAACTCAAAATAGCCGTGTGAGGATGCACAAAAACAAAATATATGCACCCGCTTTACACGAGTTAATTCACTATAGAAAGTTACCGCCACAGTTATTGGATTATTTCGGAGATAGAAGATATATACACGATTACAACACAGATGGTTGGATGGAAATCAACAGCAAAATAGCGCAAATATACATGAGAACACTTGCGGAGTATTCGATAAAATGCTCTGGCAAGGACATCGTATTAGGTACAGATACATCCACCCATAGCCGAGAAATCTATAACAATTCTCGCAATCGTGCAGATCTACAAGCGCAGTGCTGCAAAATTAATATAGAAAATTGTTTGCCTCAACCTTCTATGGATGTAAGCTTTGAAGACATCCTTGAGTTCAAAAACAGAAGAAAAGATGAACTTAATGCATTTAGAGCGAAAATCAGAGAGTTGGAAACAAATATATATAATGCCTACAGTCCAGAGTTAATACGGCACTATGAAGCTCAATTTATAGAGGGATGGCAACAATGTTCTGATGACTTTTATAAGGTTCTGAAAGAGTCAAGAATTACATTTTTCCTAAGTAGTTTTGTTAGTTTGGTTGCAATACCTTTTGTGGGTCAACTGCTGTCGCCGCATATTGGTCAAGAGCTTACATCTGCAATCCAAGCAGGTGCACCATTACTTAACATTGGAATTGGCTACTTCGATTATAGAAACAAGATTAGTCCAGCAAAAGCAGACGGTGGTTTTAGCTACATTATTAAGGCAAACAGAGATGGGATAATTCACATCTAAAACTGACGTGCGGAAATTTCTCGTGGAAAATGACAGCATAATGTTGTCAAGACATAGGTAATCCAGTTGCTATTTGAACGATTGAAATGAGGTGATAATTATGGGAATGATAGGCATAGGAAATGAATGTTATTTATACGTTAATGGCATTTCTGTTTCAAAACCAATATGGCTACACGATACGGTTTGCATTTCTCCTGCAAAGTCAGCCATAAAACGGAAAGAAGTTATGCCGTTATTTGAAAATGATATAGATTTCTCCATAGCTGTGCTATGTAACCCCACAATCGCCTCGCAACTTCATATTATTGGAGATGATACAGAACATCTAATCGCCAATGCATGGAATTCACAATGGGATTGTGTTTTGTTAGGTGCTCTATTCAATCACAATGCTATGTGCAATCTGCAAAGTGATCAACCAATTGAGCAAATTGCAAAGGCTGAGTACATTCATATAACCAATTATGAATTACGTGCACTGTTATCAGACATCTACAACATATCTGAAGAAGACGAGTTGTGGTTGGAAAAATACTATAAAACGGCATATAAACTTTTAGAGAAAGACAGTTTCCAAACCGCAGTACACACCATGGCAAGTTACAGATGGCATTCTGTTCCTCGTGTGCAGTTAGCTGTTATTTGGTCTGGAATCGAATCGCTGTTTAACGTGAACACCGAGGTTAGCTTTAGAATAAGCTTGTATATTGCTAACTTCCTTGGTGAAAACGAGGCACAGGCGCAGCAGATATTTAAGCAAGTACGAAAAATGTATTCTTCACGTTCCTCTGCCGTGCATGGTAATAAGACAAAGGACAACCTTGAAAGCGCAGTAGAAGAATCTGCAAATTTACTGACTCGGATACTTAGGCGATGTGCTGAACTGAACAAACTTCCGGATGTAGATAATTTAGCGTTCCGAGTAGACAAACGAACAAAAGCAAGGCATTAACTGCAAAATGTTAGTGCCTTGCTTTTTGCAAATCTAACTTCTACACAACCTGTGTCGAAGTTGCTTATCCCACTTCGTTGCAAATTGCGGCGAAGTGATTTTTGACTTCTGTCCAAGTTGGGCAGAAGTTGGATTTTAGACTTCCGACCAACTTGGTTGGAAGTGAGTTTTATATTCCCGACAAGTTGTCGGGAAGTTAATTCTGAGGATTCTGCCCAAGTTGGACAGAATTATTTTTGCCCGTTGATATTTCTCTGAAAATGTCCTAACAAGTAAGAGAACTTTTTGGCACTTTGGCAAAAACGCAAAAACCGAAAAGGCTGGGTAGCGTAGAGCAAGATTCTACCATGGGTCCAAATTTCGCCTATCGCTCATTTTGCCCTTCATGGAATCTTGTTGGGGAGTGCCTTCCCCAAACCCTGCTCTGTTCCGCAAAGCGGAAGCGATACGGCTAACGCCGATTTTCAATTTTCAAAAAACAAAGGAGGAACCGAATGGCAAAAACCTACAACACACCGAAACGAACCCACATTGTAAAAACCCGTCTGGACGATGAAGAGTACGCCGAATTTATGCGTCGGATGAAGCTTCCTGTTCTTCAGAATATCAGTGGTTAAATAGTAAAAAATAGTTATACCCCATTATACCCTTGATTTCGAGGGTATAATGGGGTATAATTCTGCATAGAATAGTATCTCACAGGAGGTGCGCTATGGACTTATCTGAAATGCAAACCCGCGCGGCAGAGCTGGAACAGCAGATTTCTGCGTTCCCTGCTGGTTCTATTACGAAGAAAACCGTCAACGGCAAGGAGTATTTTTACCACCGTTGGACGGAGAACAAGAAGCGGCGGGAGAAGTATATTCCCACTGACGAATTGGAGAATTTTCGTGCTCAGATCGAGCGGCGGAAGGAACTGGAGCAGGAGCTGAAGGCGCTGAAAAAGCAGCTGCCCAAGGCGAAATCTGCGAGCCTTTCCGCGTTTGCCACCAATGTCCGCACCGGCAAGGCGCTGCGTTCCCTTGCGGCATCTGTTCGCGGCTATCGCAGGCGCGAGTGCTTCCGGCAGCTGCACGACTTTGTCTACGGCGAGCCGCAGGACAAGGTGTTCACCCTCTACGGCCTGCGTCGGACGGGGAAAACCACTATGATCCGCCAGATTTTTGCGGAGATGAGCGACGCGGAGCTTGCCAAGGCAGCGTTCATTCAGATCACCGCAAAAGACACACTGGCAGACGTGAACCGCGACCTTAAGGCATTGGAAATGCAGGGTTTTCGCTATGTGTTCCTCGACGAAGTGACGCTGATGGAGGATTTTATCGAGGGCGCGGCGCTGTTTTCTGACGTGTTTGCGGCCTGCGGTATGAAGATCGTGCTCTCCGGCACGGACTCGCTGGGTTTCCTCTTTACAGAGGACGAGCAGCTTTATGACCGCTGCATCCTGCTGCACACCACATTCATCCCTTACCGCGAGTTTGAATCCGTCCTCGGCGTTCACGGCATCGATGAGTATATCCGCTACGGCGGCACCATGAGCCTCGGCGGCGTCCACTACAACGAGACCTCCACCTTTGCCAGCAAGGAAAGCACCGACGAATATGTGGACACCGCCATCGCCCGCAACATCCAGCACTCCCTGCGCTGCTATCAGTATGAGGGGCATTTCCGTCATTTGCGGGATTTGTACGACAAGAATGAGCTGACCAGCGCCATCAACCGGGTGGTGGAGGACATCAACCACCGCTTCACGCTGGAGGTGCTGGCGCAGGATTGGAAGTCCCACGACCTTGGCATTTCCGCCAGCAACCTGCGCCGGGATCGGAAGAACCCGACGGACATCCTCGACCGCATCGACCTTGCGCTCGTCACCGACAGCCTGCGGAAACTGCTGGAGATCCGCAACAGGGCAGAGCAGACCGTGGCGCTGGACGATGTTCACGCGGCGGAGATCAAGGAGTATCTGGACTTGCTGGACTTAACGCGGGAGATCGACGTGCTGCACCTGCCGGATGTCAGCACGAAATCCAGCCGCACGGTGATTGCGCAGCCGGGACTCCGCTATGCGCAGGCGGATGCGCTGATTCGCAGCCTGCTGCTGGATGAGACGTTCAGTGCGTTGTCTCTGGCAGAGCGCACCGCCGTGCAGCAGCGCATCCTGACCGAGATCAAGGGGCGGATGTTGGAAGACATCGTCCTGCTGGAAACCAAGCTGGCAAACCCCAGGAAGCAGGTGTTTGTCCTGCAATTCCCTGTGGGCGAATTTGACATGGTGGTGTTTGACCCAAAGGCAGGCTCCTGCCGGATTTTCGAGATCAAGCACAGCGAAGAAGCCGCGTCGCAGCAGTACCGCCATCTGATCGACGAGCAAAAATGCGCCCAGACCGAGCACCGCTATGGCCCGATCATCGGGAAGTTTGTCCTCTACCGAGGGGAAAGCCAAGTGGTTGAGGGCATTCAGTATCAGAATGTGGAAGAATATCTGCGAAACCTTGCATAACAAAACCGCCGTCCCAATTTTCCGTTCGGGGCGGCGGTTTTTATGATGCAGCTTGTCATATGACAAGCTGTGACGCAAAATAAACTTGACGTATGACAAGTAGCAATGCGCAAAAATCGCGCGGCGAGACTGCAAGAATGCAGTTGTGACGGCAATGTGAAGGGCTATGCGCTCACGGCGAACCCGCAGGGTTATGGCGGAGAGATTCCGATCACCCTCGGTGTGAGCGAAGGCGGCTATGTCACGCAGGTCTATGTCGGCTCCCTTCAGGAGACGCAGGGTCTCGGCAGCCGCGTGGGCGACGACGCTTTCAAGGAGCAGTTCATCGCGATTGCCGCTGATCCGGACACGCTGCGCAATGATGTGGACACCATTGCGGGCGCGACGATCTCTTCCAGCGCGTTTGTGAACGCGGTGCAGGAGATGCTGACCTACACGAAGGGCACGCTCGGCATTGAGCCGCACGCGGGCGACAAGGACGCGATTCTGGCGGAAGCCGCTGCCATCAATGGCGGCGACGAGGGCGAGGACGCGCCGGTGGAAACCACCACGAACACCTATGACGTGACCGGCTTTGCGCCGTTCAAGGTGGATGTGACTGTGGACGGCAACGGCAAGATCGTGTCCGTGTCCGTGCCGGAAAACAACGAGACGCCGGGCTTCGGCGCTGACCTGATTGCCGACCAGAGCATCTTTGACGCGCTGGTGGGTCAGGACATCGCGACGGCGCAGATCGACGTGAAGAGCGGCGTGACGCTGACCAGCAATGCGATTAACGATGCGTGCTGAATACTGCCGTGGCGGAGATGCTGGG
>OHBJ01000373.1_pt1 | contig 28160 bp, 15 predicted proteins | sample 1577241 | NCBI WGS metagenome assembly OHBJ01 (sample SAMEA3541594, study PRJEB24748) | human gut metagenome | biome: human gut; feature: human-associated habitat; material: faeces | place: China | collected 2012 | reverse complement strand
AGATTATCCGCCAGGCAAATGTGCTGATTCAGGACTTACCGAACTATGTCGGGACACTGCAAGGTGCCGAGAGCTGGATTGCCGAAGCCAAATTTGTCCGTGCCTACACATACTTTGCCTTGGTGAAGCGCTATGGCGGCGTGCCTTTGTTGGAAGAACCGCAAGGGATTGATGATGACCTGATTATGCCACGTAGCAGCCATCAGGACTGTGTGGATTTCATCTTGAAAGACTTGGACGATGCCATTAACGGCATGACCAAAACAAAAACCAACGGACGTGCCAATAAATATGTGGCAGCCGCTTTCAAGTCGCGCGTGGCACTCTATGCAGGTTCTATTGCCCGTTATGGCGAGGCGGCCGTTTATACAGGCGAAAGCGGGACCATGCTGACCGGTATTCCGGCATCCTTGGCAAACGATTACTTCCGTCAGGCATACGATGCTGCCAAAATAGTGGAAGAAGGTGGTTATGCACTGCATAAAGGTTCGGACAAGAGACAGGCTTTCTATGAAGTGTTCGACAAGGCTGCCAGCAGCGAAGAGTCGATATTCATTCGCGAATACGACATCAACAACTATGTGCACAGTTGGGACAAACTGATGTCACCCGAGGCATGGACAGGTGGTTACGGCGGACGCTACTTCGTTCCCCTGGACTGGGTGGAATTATTCGACGGGCTGCCGCTCGACCCGGCAACCGGCCATTTGAAGACTACTGACGACGACGGTTATTACAAGGTATATGACAGCTCGCACGGGATTTTTGACGGTGCCGAACCTCGCTTGCTTGCCAGCATCATGATTCCGGGCGACCTTTATAAAGGCGGACACGAACTGGATATGCGTTGCGGCTTGTTGGTTGGCGTTACGCCCGACCAGAAGATTCTCAAAACAATCAAAGACGACGGTAAAACCACTTATAGCTGGGATAACGGCGTGAAGGAATTTAAGGTAAACGGACAAGTGGTAGCCGTTCGCTCCACCAAAAAGCCTTCGGAAGGACAAACTTACGAAAATACAGGCATTGCCATTGCTGGATTTAACGGTCCTTCAACTTCCGGTGGCAACCATTGTAACACGGGTATTTATGGAGTGAAATGGATTCAACGCAACCAGGCTCCCGTTGACCTGCATCGCAGCACACAACCTTGGATTGATATCCGCTATGCAGAAGTATTGCTGAACCGTGCCGAGGCCGCTATCGAGTTGGCACAGAACGGTGCTTCGGATGCCGGGAGTTTATTGAGCGATGCCATGGCTTGCATCAATGATGTACGCGACCGTGCCGGTGCCGATCTGCTGAACTCTACAGACCAACTGGCCGACCTGACTGCTCCCACCAACGTACGTGGTACAGGCAAGAATTCCATGGTGTTCGCTCCCACCAAAGGCCTTCAAATCGTACGTGTGGAACGCTACAAAGAGTTGGCTGTAGAACATAAACTTTACTGGGACTTGCGCCGCTGGTTCACAGCCGACACGCAAATCAAGGAGTTCCGTTGGCGTATGCTTGCTCCGTATCTCTTCCTCAGCACAGCCGTGAAAGATGTTGAAACTGGTATCCCTCACGGCAAATACATTTTCGATACCCGTGTCTGCGACGCTTACGGAGGCCAACACAACTTCGATTCCAAGTACTATTATGAGAAGATACCCGATTCAGAACGTAAAGTGAATCCCTTACTGGAACAGAATAACAGATATTAACCCATTAAACGTATAGAATAAGATGAAAAAGATATTGAATATATTGGCCTTATCTTTCCTGACTGTGGGATTTGCAGCTTGCGAAATGGATAACTATGATGCCCCGGACGCAACCCTCCAAGGAAAGTTCATCAACAAAGTGACAGGTGAAAATCTGGAAACATCGCAAGGCCAGGGAAACATGAAACTGCGCATCAAGGAAATCAGCTATGCACATGGTGATGAAAGTATCGTTGTGACAGAGCAGAACTTGAATATCAAGCAGGACGGTACTTTCCAAAACACCAAACTGTTTGCCGGAACCTACGAGATGTGGCCCTACGAGAGTTGCTGTTACGAAAGTACACAAGTGATGCAGACTGTTGAACTGAAAAGCGGAAAGAGCACAACCGTCAACTTTGAAGTAACCCCTTACTTCCAAGTGGAATGGGTGGATGAGCCTTGGCAGGATGAAAACGGATATGTATGTGCCCGTTTTAAATTCACTTGCAACCCGCTGCCCGATGACAGTTATACGCAGGCAGTGCCCGAAAAGGCCAAACTGTTTATCTCCACCAGTGTGAAGGTGGGAGACAACTCAGACAGTCGCTACACGGACAATGACATGACCATCACAGCCAACGATGAAGGCAACATTCTATCAGTTAAAACCAAAGCAGCTATCGACTTCTCGCAGAAATTCTGGCTGCGTATCGGAGTAAAGCCCAAGAATGATGCTTCACACGGTGTGTTGGATAAATATTGTTACAGCAATGTAAAGACAATAGAAGCTAAAGGCAAACAATAAAAGTCTGATGCTCTTTCGGAGCAAAAAAACAAGGACAATTTAAATGTGTGTGGGGGGGAGTGTTTCCTGCAAGGGAAAAGACTTCCCCCTTCTTTTTATCAAGACTCTAAAATAACTATCCATGGAAAAGAAAAACAGATTATGCCGTCTTGCCCAATACGGATTAGCCGTATGCATGACATTACTGACCGGATGCTCAGACTCAGACAATCCGCTGCCCGATCCGGAGCCTATTGTCCCGGAGAACCCTACTCCCGATCCTACCCCTACACCCGACCCGGAAATCCCTTCTCACGATTTTCTGATGGGGGCAATCTTTAGTTTTCAAAAAAACATCCGCAACGGGGTCAGTGCCGCCAAAGGAGGAAGTGATGCCACCACTTATTACAACAAACCCCTGTTTGAAGCGAACGCTTTTGAAGCTACCGATGCCGACTGGTGGGACAACTTGGTGGAAGAATTCCTGTATAGCGGCATGGACTATATGGTTCCCAACTGCCGGGGACGACTGCCCAAAGCCGATACTGAAGCCCGCTACTATACCGACCACGGCGACCCTACCCGCATTGCCGAATTGATTGCCGCCCTGAAGCGTCGCGGTACGGAAGCCGAACGGCTGAAAATAGCCATCTTCGACGACGCACCGGCGTCATGGGCCGCAGCACGCAACCTGGACTTATACGGCAGCTACACAGCGAAAAGAGGAAATACTGCCGCCGACAGATATCCTATCGAAGATTTGAATGACATCTACAAATACATCTGGGACTATAACATCAAGCTGGCTTTTGCCAATTTCTATGGCGAGAATCAAGAAAACAACAAATACCTGCTCCGTTTCCAAGGCAAACCGCTGCTCTACATTTGGAGCCCGAACGGTTTCCTGAACGTAGAATACGGCGGTCAGAAACCGGACTGCACAGGCCGGTTGAAAGCTATCTTCGACAAACTGCATCAGGACTTCAAAGACACATTCGGTGAAGAAGTCTTCATCTGTGTGGACAAGGCGTTTGCCGACCGCGACCCCCAGGTGGACCGCACGGTAGTCGATGCCATGAACGACTGGTTCACCGCTTCCGAACAGGCAAGCAACCGCAGTTCCTATACGATGCGTTCTTTCAATGGAGTAAATGTCGGTGTAGCCGTTCCCGGCTTTCTGACAAATGACAAGCAAGGCAACAGGATGCTTTTCGACTCCCGGCATGGCAAGACGCTGACCGATGCCTTGGACTACTTCGTAAAATACAAAGCCAACCTTGTCCTCCTCGAAGGATTCACCGATATGCTGGAAAACGCAGCCTACTGGCGCAGTACCGATACCAAATATTACGACTATCCCAACCAGCGGATGAACATCCTGCGCCGATACAGCAGCACGCAGGCCTACCCCGAACGCCTGCGCGTGGAAGCCGAAAGCTGCGACTACTATAAGGACAATTCGGCAGGCAACAGCGGAGCACAATATCGTGTGGGCGACTTGGACGTGAAACGCTGTACCGACGGATTCAACGGATGGTGCGTCACCGATACCGAAGCCGGCGAATGGCTCCGGTGGGTCGAACTGCCCTTCCGTGCCGGGACAACGGTCATCAAGTTGCGCTATGCGGCACAAGAAGCCGCACAAGTACGGATAGACGTGGATGGTAAGAACGGAACGACCGTCACCTTGCCCGCCACCGATGGCAATTGGGCCGATGCGGATGGCCTTACCGTTTCCTTCGACACGAACGGATGGCGCGAAGTGGTGCTGAACATCATCGGCGGACATCCTGACTTGAATTGCCTTACCATAGAAAGCAAGTAGCAATCATTTCTTTTTACCCATCATTTAACTTTAAAACTCTAAGAATCATGGCAACAGCAGACATTAAATACCGGCTGAACGCCCAATTGGCGGACAACACGGTGACAGTGGACAACAAGGACGACAAGATTGCCGTTGTTGTATCGGCAGGCACAGCCGACAAGCAGCGCCTCATCTCCGAAATCATGGAAGTAAACCCCGGCCTGGAACGCGAAACGGTGGAGGCTGTCATCAACCTTGAGCAGCGCGTACTCAAGAAGCTCATCCTGACAGGCTTCCGTGTCAACACAGGCCTCTACAGCGTGGCTGCCAAGCTGACAGGCGTAGTAGAAGGCAACGTCTGGAATCCGGAGAAGAACGGCATCTACGCCTCTTTCACCCAAGGTGCCGACCTGCGCGAAGCCATCGGCCAGACCTCGGTGGACATCATCGGCGAGAAAGGCAGTGTCATGTACGTGTCAGGAGGCGAGGATGCCTCTACCCGTGTACCGGGTTTCACCGCTACTGCCGGACGCCCCTACACACTGACGGGTGCCAAACTGAAACTGGCAGGCACCGACCCCTCGGTGGGCATCACGCTGACTTCGCAGGGCGGCATCGTGACCCGCGTGACAGACGAAATGATTGCCGTCAACACGCCAGCCAAGCTGGTGTTCATCATCCCCTCCGGACTGGCCGATGGTGCATACGAGCTGAAGGTGACAACGCAATTCAATGGCAGTGGTCTGCTGAAAGCGCCGCGCAGCGTCACGCAGACTCTCTACATCGGTCAGAATAGCGGTGGCTCCACGGACGGTGGCGGTTCTACGGGCGGTGATGGCAATCAAGGTGAAAATCCATTGGGCTGATACGTGCAAGGCGAATTCCGAACAGCGGGGCTGCTTAATGCTAAGCAGGCTCGCTGTTCAACGCTGAACAGTTCATCGGTTTAACGCTAAACGAGCCGACTGCTTAACGCTAAACTGGGTCGTGCGTGTGCCATGCAAAATCATTCTGTTTACTATATGACAGGTGGAATCATAAACTAATAAAATCGAGAATGAAGCAAATTATCATTTTTACCAGTTTATTGTTGCTTGCGGCATCCTGCCAAAGCTATCCGCCGGAGGTGGAAGAAGCATTGCAACTATCGGGAAATAACTGTGTGGAGCTTCAAAAAGTATTGGAGCATTTCAAGGATCGCGGACAAGTGGCTTATGAGTCTGCTTGCTTTCTGATTGGCAATATGAAGTATCATCAAAGTTTTGCAGAAAAAAATGTTACTCCAAGCCATGAGAAATACTTTGCACAGACAGACTCCATATTTGAGCAATTGTTTGGTACAATGACGTGGGAGGAGATTGGTTGTTACCATAGTCGTGAGCATGATAGTTTGCGTCATGAATTGGCCGATGTCTTTGCGAAACTTCCAGTTGTCAAACGTGATACAACGGATAAGCAACTCTCTGATTTGCAAACGGTAAAGTCCGTTTTTTTGATAGATCATATTGAATCAGCCCTTCGTATTTGGCAAAAGGAAGGATATGAGTATGCTGCTGACTTTGATTTCTTTAAGGAAATGATTCTGCCTTATCGCTCATATAACGAATCGTTAGGTCATGATCGTACAACACAGCAACAACTATTCAGGCGTTTCTATACAGGTGCTGATACACTCTCCACTAACGATCTGATAGAGCGTTTTCATATTTATACTATTCGTTGCCGCTGGATTAATGAATATATTAAGCCTAAAAGACATTTGGGTATTTACGATTTACTGATGCCAGCTTTCCAGGGTAGCTGTCCGGAGCTGTGCAGTTGGAGTACCAATGTTTTGCGTTCATGTGGCGTTCCTGCTATTTGCGAATTTACTCCTAAATGGATTGACAGAGATAGTGGACACTTCTGGTGCGTTTCTCCTGACTCTTGTGGCATATTGTTGCCTTATACAGCTCCAGATAACAAATTACTGGGTGACTGGGAACAGGATATTAAGTGGGCTGGGAAAGTCTATCGGATGAATTTCGGTGCTCAGAAAGATTCACCCTATTTCTTGGCGGGTAATGATGAGATTGTTCCGGGTAACTTGAATTCTCCTTTGCTGAGTGATCAGACTTTCCGCTATCGACAGACAGTGACTTTACGATTGCCCTTTAATGGCAAGGGAAATTCTCGTTTGGCCTATCTTTGTCTGTTTTCCATATATGGCTCCCGCTCCTATATGCCTGTCGGATGGGGCCGGATAGATAGAAAGAGGAAAGAGGTTGTTTTTGAACAAGTCCCCTTGAACGTGCAATTCTTTCCGGTTTACTACAACGGTAAGCAACTATGTGAAATAGATACTCCTTTCATGTTGTATGCCCCTCAAGCTCTAAAGGAAGTGTCCTTGCCACTAACGGCTAACGTTCTGGAACATCCACTGGAAATATCCCTTTCTAATGGTCGTTTGCTGGATTGCAACGGAAAGGAGGTAGAAGGACTTCATTATCACCCTTTGGTGTGTGATACATTGCAACGTACTCATTTACATCTATTACGTAAATATCCTCCTAAACGATTACTTATGCGTTCCTTAAAGCAGATGCAAGGTTCTTTTTTGTTAGGAAGTAATCAAGAAACCGGAATATACGACACACTTGCCGTTTTGTCCGATGTTCCCATTCCTTACATACAAGAAGTCGCTTTGCATACTACCAAAGCATATCGCTACTATCGTTTTTGTTCTGTTAATGGACCGGTCAATTTGGCACACATTGAATTTTTGGCATCCGGTTCTGATGTTTATCATGGTTTGTGTCCCACCCCATTACCTGTATTTTCAGTTGACTCAGCAGAAGTAAAAGCTAACACTTTTCTGTATCGCATAGAGGGAACACCCTATTTCCGTTTTCCGTTTGGCAATCCAGAACATGCTCTTGATGGTGATATTAATACTTTTGCTAAATCACCGGAGGTAGGAATGTATTTCGATACTCCTGTGCGGATTACTCATATCCGTTTTTTACCCCGTATAGCCAATAATGGAATTGTTCCTGGTGATGTTTACAAACTATTGTATTACGATGGCGGTTGGAAAGAATTCCAGACAGTTCGTGCGCAGTATAATTATTTGGACTTCGAAGAAGTACCTGTAGCGACATTATATTGGCTTCGTAATCTGTCTGACGGAAAAGAAGAGTTACCTTTTTACTATAAAAATGGGAAACAGTATTTCCTTCATATTGATAATATATCGTATAATAAAATTATAAAGCAAAATAAATAGGATGAATAAATTGCATTTATCATTTTACACTATACCTGTGAAATTAGAAAATGAACCAGGGAAATATTTATTAGTTCATGGATACACAGGGGCTATTGATTTAATAAGTAGTGATTGTTGGAAACAATTGTCTATAGGAAATTATAATAATCTTTCAGAAAGACAAATACAGACCTTAAGACAGAGGGGGTATCTCACAGAAAGAAAATTTGAAGAAGAGCAGGAGTATGTTATACACCTTGCATCTTTATTGCATAAATCGCAAGCGAAGTTAAATAAGTTTTGGGGATTTATTATTACTTATAATTGTAATTTTAGATGCCCGTATTGCTTTGAAAATGAAGTTTCTCACAATGGTTGCCAGTGGAAGAAATCTGTTTTTACAGAATCCTTGGTCGATAAAGCATATAAAGCAATGTTAGATATTGAACCCCACCAAGAATTGCATAAAAAAGAAATATTGTTGTATGGTGGTGAACCACTGCTGCAAGAGAATAAGTCTATTGTTCAATATATTATTCAAAAAGGACATAAATTGGGATATAAATTTAAAGTAATAACCAATGGCTATGATATAGATTCTTATAAAGATATTTTGACTACTGACCATTTTACTAATTTTCAAATAACTATTGATGGCTATAGAGAATATCATAATACACGTAGAAAACACTTCCTATTAGGAGAAAAAACTTTTGATAAAATAATATCTAATATATCATTGCTATTAACTCGCAATATTGACATAACAGTTAGATTAAATTTAGATGATAACAATTTTCAAGATATAGAGATTCTGAAAAAATATTTCAAAGAAATTGGTTATATGAGTCATCCACACTTTAAGTTAAGTCCTGCTGTTTTGGTTGAATTTGCACAAAATGAAAATCAAAGCAATAATATTAAATATATAAGTAATAATTTGTTCCAAGATAAAATTATGCCACAGTTGGAAGACTTGAATTGTTCCAAGGATTATGGTATTTATCAGAAATTCTTTAGGTATTTTACAAATAAAGCATGCTGTCATCTTACGGCTACTGCTTGTCCGGCTCAATATGGAACTTTTATGTTTGATCCTGATGGTGATATATACACTTGTCTTGAAATCGTTGGAAAAAAGGAATATAGCATTGGACATTATAATTCTGGAGAATTGCAATGGACAACTGCAAAAGAACTTTGGTTTTCTCAAAATGTGGGGGCAATCTCTCAATGTAAAATGTGTAAATATGCATTGTTGTGTGGAGGTAAATGTCTTGCAAAAACATCTTATGTTAAAGAAGAAACAGCTTATTGGTGTACAAATTATCATAAACTATTTCCAAAATCGGTAAACAAAGCATATGATGCTTTTATAAATTCAATTAATTAACAATTAAATTCTTTTACGAAATGAAGAAGTATTCAAATGAGGAAATCATTCCATTGAATAATAGTTTGATTGACGAGATGTTCCTGCATGAATTGGAAACTCGTTTAGAAACAGATCCATTGGTTCCGAATGGTCTATTGGAACTTGTTGGTGAGAATCAGTTAGATGCTCTTTGCGTATGCTATGAGCAAAGTACTTATGTTGAAAATTGTACTTGTTACAGTCATAGTACTTATGTTAGCTAATTGATAATGTGAAAGTAGGGATGTACAAAAAATAAATGTTGGTCATATTTGGTATGAATGTGTTTGAATATGATTTTGATGCATTTATAGATGGCTTTTCCATCAATATCAAAAAAATTATGATGTATTTATTGAGTACATTCCCTATTCTTAATTTTGTTATGTTGTAATTACCATGAGAAAGATAATCTTTTTTTTAGGGCTTACTTGCATTCTTCAGCAAGTTTGTGCACAGAACTTATTAAAAGGGCGTGTGGTAAACGTTGATTCTGAAAGTGTGGCTTTTGCCACTGTTCGCCTGTTGGAACAGGATTCCACCTTCGTGCAGGGGACGACGACCGACAGCATCGGCTGTTTCAAGTTGCCGTTCGGGAAGAAGGGTAAATACATACTGTATGTAAGTTCCATAGGATATGAATCCCAAAGACAAGACATCGAACTGCCCGACCCGCAGCAGGAGAAGCTGCATATTGTGCTGAAAACCGACAACATCCGGCTGGGCGAAGTCGTGATAAAAGGGAAATCGCTTGTCCGCAAAGACGATCACCTGCAAATTATTCCCGACAAGCAACAAGTAAAACACGCCGGAACCGGCTATGACCTGCTCTACAACCTGATGTTGCCCGGCATCGAGGTGGACCGCATGAGCGGGAGGGTTTCTACCTTCGGAGGAAACGTGACACTTTACATCGACGGAAGGAAGGCAGAATACCGAGAGGTGCAGAACCTGCGGCCGCAGGAAGTTGAACGAATAGAGTATTTCGACGTACCCGGCGGGAAATACGCCACAGACGTTGCCAGCATCAACTACGTCACCAAACAATACAAGTCGGGCGGATATGTGTCTGCTGATACCCGCCAGACCCTCGGCTACCGGAACGAAGACTATAACCTGGCCGCCAAGATGCAGCGGGGAGACGTGAGCTACACCTTCTTCGGCGGTCATGCCTACAGTAAGCGTGATGCCGTGACGCACATCAAAAATGAGGAATTCTTCTTCCCGGATTATGCCGTAAGCCGTGAATACCGCACCTTGAACGGAGAAAACCGCAACAACCGCCAGTATGGCCAGCTGAACATTTTGAGCCGGAAGGCGGCACGAATGCTGTCCGGCAAATTCTCGCTGGTGCGCAGCCATACACCCGAAAACTCGTTGACCGGACAAATGGAGTACGACGGACACTTTTCGCAAAATCATACTTCTGGCGATTTCAGCCGACAGACCGGCCTCATGCCCGGCATGGAGCTGTATGGCAACTTCGACTTGAAGAACAAGCAATACATAGAGGTGACAGCCCGGGGAAGCTATGCCCGCAACACTTACCGGCGTAGTTATGCGGAAGACGATTATGCCTCCGCTTCGGACAATCGGGAAGACTTGTACAATCTGTTTGCAGGCATCAACTACGGCATTCGCCTGCCCAAGCAAAACTCCCTATCTGTGCAGTTGCGCACCTTTTATATGAACAGCTCCTCCAACTACGAGGGCAGCTATACGGACTGGCAACATCTGTGGAACTCACAAACGCTGTTCTACGTGGAATACAGCCAGCGCATCTCGCGGTTCAACTTTCAGGTCATGCCGGGAATTACCGCCCTGTACTACCACCTGCATGGCAGCGAGAGGGTAGAGCAATACACCCCACGCCTTACTTCGCGCCTATCTTGGCAACCGGACAAGAAGCAACAGTTGTCGCTCAACCTGCTTGTGGCCAATGCCTTTCCCAATATAAACGCCTTGAACGATGCCGTTCAGGAAATTGATTTCCTGAAGGTGAAACGCGGCAATCCCGCACTGAGAAACAAACGTTTCTATCAGGCTCAACTGAACTACAGCTTGCAGCTGGGGAAGGTGAATCTGCAAGCCGTCGGTTTCTATCTGTTCCAGCAACATCCCATCATCACGACCTACTCCGTAGCGGATGACCGGCTGTTGGAGAGTTTCGACGATCATGTCCGTTCGCATTCGGCCAACGCTGTCCTGTCCCTGTCGTGGAAGGCAACCGAGCATCTGCATTTCAAACTGGACGGCAATTATACGCATACTGACTATCATGGCTCCATCCGTCGTTCGTTGAATAGCTATTCCGGCAGTTTTCAAGCCAATTATTATTGGAAAAGCCTTTCTTTCCGACTCTTCGGAAAGAGCACCGGAAAGATGTTTACCCCTGACCTGGCCACAGAGTATCAACCTGCCCGGTATGGTGTTTCCGCCAGTTGGGTTTGTAACCCATGGCGCGTTGAGGCAGGTACAGAAAACCCCTTCACCAAGCATGTCCGTTTCAAATACCGGCAAGATACCGATGTCTATCGCTGGACCGAGCACCTTACCAACAGAACATACCAGCAGACCGGTTACATAAAAGTAATCTACACGTTTGACTTCGGCAGGAAGACCTCTAAAGACTGGAAGAATGTGAATACGTTTATTGACAGTGCGATATTGAAGGCGCAGTGATTTGATATATAAAAAAGAATAATAGCAAAAGCCCCTAAAAACAGTGGAAGAATATAATCAAATTAATATCCAACCGCTTGCCGCTTCGACCAAGGAAAAGCGTTATCTATTTTCCTGCAGCGGAAAATACTACGAAGCAAATCGCCCGTTAGCGGAGTTACTGCAATGTTTGCAGCAGCATGACAGCGAGGAAGAAGGCATTTCGTGCTACTTGCGTATGACGGAAAAGAAATATACTCATGCGCAGGTGGCAGAAGCTATAGAACACTATATCCGTCCGATGCTCCACCAAGAGAAAGAGGCAGGGAAAAGAAAGACTTTCTTGTACGAAAGGGAGTTGTTCTCGGCAGCAACTATCGACCGCTTTTCCGATGCATTCAGTTTCTTATTTCGGAAAAGGTATATGGCAGGCATGATGGCGATAACCCTTTTACTGGATGGCTACGTAATGCTGACTACGGACGAAATGCTGAAATTCAATAATCAGATAAATGCCTATACCGTCTGCGGAGTGTTGGTGTTTATGTTGTGCTCGTCACTTTTCCACGAAATAGGTCACGCTTCGGCTTGCAAGTATTTCGGTTTGCGTCACGGAGGAGTAGGCTTCGGACTCTATCTGAACTTCCCTGTACTTTATACAGATGTGACGGAAGTATGGAAACTCAGGCGGGGAGAGCGTTGTGTAGTCAATCTGGCAGGAGTTTACTTCCAATGCTTCTTTCTGTTGGCATTGCTGTTGCTTTTTCTGCTGACTCGGAACGATATGGTGCGTTATCTGATATTGAGTATGAATTTCGGTTTCCTGATGACGTTGAATCCGTTTTTCAAGTTCGATGGTTATTGGTTGGCTTCCGATTTGTTGGGGGTACCTAACTTGCGGAAGCGTTCACGGAAACTGGTGTCGTATGTTTGGCAGCGCATTCGCAGGAAAAAGCCGGATAGAACGCCTTATCTGTTACAGATAAACAAATTGGAACAAATCTGTATGTTATTCTATTCCGTGGTGGTGAATTTCTTCATGGGGTATTATTTCTGTTATATCATTCCCCGGTTCTTATATGGCTTTGCACTCTCCTTCCCGGATGAGGTGAAACAGTTGATACTCTACTTGTCCAATGGTATGACCCCTCCTTTCGCGCTACTTCGTAATCTTGCCATGCAGTTGATATTCCTTTCGTTGGTTGGGTATATGATAGTTAACTTGATACGTCCGCTGAAAAAATATGTTTGGAGAAGAAAATAGCCGTGAAAAATATTATCCTGTTATAGCTGTCTTGTTGTTGATAGTTGCAGCAATGACGCTGTTTCAGGTCAACGACCCTTATGGATTGAAAATGGTCGTATTGTTGGTGTGTGCGGTGTGGAGTGTGCCGATGTCGAAGCAACGGGAAACGCTGATAGATGTAGCGATACTGGTATGGTGGGGATACGACCTGTTGCTTTGCTTAATAGGCATCAATGCCACGGCGAGCATTTATGTTTTCAGGAATACGACAGTTTGCCTGCTGTTATATATGACGGTGAGGGGGGCTATTGCCATTCCGGGATTCTCGCGTATGTTCGGGAAGGGGATGTGTTTGTTAGTGGGGACAGCGGTGGTTTTATCTCTTTGCTCGTTTGTCATCTTCAAAGAAGCCGTGGAGGTTGCCGGATTTAAGGAACTTTATTCATTCCGTTTTTTGTTCAAACCGTTGGGCTATCACATCAATGCGTGGGCAACTCTGTTACTGCTCTTTGCAGGATTGGCTGCTACTCTACGACAAAAGCAAGTGATAGGTTACTGGTGGTTTCTTATATTGTGGGGACTGATATGGTGCGGATTGTTGCTGTCGTTTTCCAGAGGAGCGTTTCTTGCAGCTGGATTTTGTGGGATTGGAGCGTTGTGGGTTATGCCTTCCCGCAGGGAAAAGATAGGGAATGCTATGGTCTTGTTGCTGATAGGAGGAATGATAGCCGTTTGCTTTCGTGGAGAGGTACAGACTACGCTGGATTTTCATAAGACAGTTTCGCAACGGCAAAGTACGCAGGGACGTGTCGATGCCATCGAAGCTGCCATAGATGTTTTCCCTAAACATAAATGGTGGGGAGCAGGAACTGGAAATTACACACTGGCAATAGACAAGGCGCTGAACCAAGATTCTACACGAGCCTATACGTCGTATGCTCCAAACATACTTGTGCAGGTATTTATTGAAAGGGGATGGATAGGGATTGTAGTGTGTGTATTCTTTGGAATTGGAATAGCAGTCGGTTGTTTACGAAACAGGAAGCAAGGTATAGGAGGAATAACAGGAATGGTGATGCTGGCAGTTCTCTTGAAAGAAATGACATTGGGCACACTGCTATCCACCCCCTTCAGTCTGTGGTTGATAGTAATTCTACTGGCCTGGACACAGAGTCAGAAATCGGATGTAAATATGCAATGGAATGCCGTTTATAACAGGATACAAAGAGGGATACTGATGCTTTGTGCATTCTGCTACATGGGTTGTGTATCGCATTTGATTTATCATCGGTACATGGAAAAAAGGATGTGTCTTGCTGAAGAGAGTACACGAAACGGAGATTACGATAATGCCATTCAATGGATGGTAGGTTTAAACCATGAAGCACCACTCTTAATAAACAAAGCTCTTATTTATATGCAAGGATTCCGTGAAAGCAAAAATGAAGACTGGCGGAATGAGGCAAGGCGCATATTGACAATAGCAACCCAAAAACAGCCGGAAGATATACATATTGACTATTTATTGGCGGAACTTGCTTGGTTGGAAAATGATAGGGAAAAGGCTTTCTGCGTGTTAAACAAATTGTTGTTACTCTACCCTAATAATGCACTCTATTCATATAAAATGTATGAATGGTTACAGGAGGATGGGAAAACGGTCGAAGCATTAGCTTTTTTGGAGAAAGCTATCCGGTTAATGCCACGCATATTATTAATGGAGTCTGTACAACAAAAAGTATTGTGTGATTCTGTGAGTTGCCGTCAACTGACTGCCTCTTTACTGGAACATACATACCTGACAGACCAAGATCCGGGAACATGGGCAAGGTATGGCTTTATGGCTTACTATTGCGGAAAGAAAGATATGGCAAAAAGTACTCTCAGTCATGCTGTAAAAGAAATGCCTAACCTCTCTACTCCTTGGCTTTTGCTGGGACAAATCTATTTGCAGGAGGGTAAAAAAGATGAAGCCGAACTTTGTTTCAAAAAGCACTATCTATTGACTTTTGGTGCTTTTACGGACAAATCTTCCATAAGGGTGAACTATAAACAGGGCGATGTGAAAGAGAATTGCTTATACAATAAGTATGTCATGAAGTTTCATGAGTGGTATGGATATAGGTTATTGTTTCCATAAAACATTCTGATTGCGCATATCAATCTGAAAATCATGTTACGTTATGAATGCATTATAGTTTGAAAACACCAAATTCTTCACAAAGGCAATTAAATTTCCAATCACCCCTAAATTAATTCTATATTAATCCAAATATCTTGATAATATTTATTATACCCAAATAACTTTGTTATCGAAACCATATTAACGAACCATATCATGAAACTGAAACATTTTCTCGGAACTCTCTGTTTGAGTTCGCTCGCCTTAGCTGCCTGTACACACCAGGAGGCATACCGGAATCCTGACCTCAGCCCCTCGGAACGAGCTTGGGATTTACTGAAACGCATGACGCTGGACGAAAAAATCAGCCAGATGAAAAACGGTGCCGACCCTGTAGAAAGGTTGGGCATCCCGCAATATGACTGGTGGAACGAAGCCTTGCACGGCGTAGGACGTGCCGGACTCGCCACAGTCTTCCCGCAAGCCATCGGACTGGCTGCCACGTTCGACGAGCAGGCGGTGTACGAAACATTTGACATAGTGTCCGACGAAGCCCGTGCCAAGTATAACGATTTCCAGCAGAAAGGGGAACGCACCGGCTACAAGGGACTAACCTTCTGGACACCGAACGTCAACATCTTCCGCGACCCGCGTTGGGGACGGGGTCAGGAAACTTATGGTGAAGACCCCTATCTGACCACCCGGATGGGACTCGCCGTAGTCAGGGGATTGCAAGGCGACGGAACGCAAAAGTATGACAAGACCCACGCCTGCGCCAAGCACTATGCCGTACACAGCGGTCCGGAGTGGAACCGCCACAGCTTCGATGCCAAGAACATTGCTCCACGCGATCTGTACGAAACCTACCTGCCTGCTTTCAAGGCACTGGTGACAGAGGGAAAAGTGAAAGAGGTGATGTGTGCCTACAACCGCTTTGAAGGCGAGCCTTGCTGCTCCAACAAGGAACTGCTGATCCGTATCCTCCGCGAGGAGTGGAACTATGACGACATCGTCGTTTCCGATTGTGGAGCCATTTCCGATTTCTATCGTCCGCAACCCAAGAACCACGGTACCCATGCTTCGGCTGCCGAGGCTTCGGCCGATGCCGTCCTGTCGGGAACCGACCTGAATTGTGGCGGTTCGTATGGCTCGCTGAAAGAAGCGGTGGAGAAAGGCATCATCAGCGAGTCCAAGATTGACGAATCGGTATTCCGCCTGTTGCGTGCCCGCTTCCAGCTGGGAATGTTCGACGACCCCACCACGGTTGTTTGGAACAAGATTCCTTACTCTGTGGTCAATTCCGCCGGACACCAGGCAAAAGCACTGGAGATGGCACGCAAAAGCATGACACTGCTTACCAACAAGAATCAAATACTTCCGCTTGGCAAGACGTTGAAAAAGATTGCCGTTGTGGGACCTAATGCCGCCGATTCCGTAATGATGTGGGGCAACTACAACGGAACCCCTTCCCACACCGTGACCATCCTGGAGGGCATCCGAGACAAAATGCCGCAAGCCGAAGTGATGTACGAGAAAGGGTGCGACTACGTGGACGACCAGATGATGTACAGTTTCTTCGACCAGTGTTTGCTGGATGGGAAGAAAGGCATGAAGGCAACCTTCTGGAACAATCGCGATATGGAGGGCGAACCGGTATTGGTGCAACAGTTTGCCGATCCGCTCCGGCTGAACACAGCGGGGGGCACTCCTTTTGCTGCCGGGGTGGAGCTGCACGATTTCTCTGCCCGCTTTGAAACTCTCTTTGTGCCCGACCGTTCGGGCGAGGTGACCTTCTACCTCTCTGCCGACGACGGTTGCCGTCTGTCTGTTGGCGACGAGTCACTGATTTCCGATTGGAAGAATGGTCCTGCTTCTGAAAAGTGTTGCAAACTGACTGTCGAAAAAGGGAAAATCTATCCTATCCAAATAGATTATTACAATGCCGGAGGTGGTGGTGAACTGGCTTTCGACCTTGGCTACAAGCAACAGCTGGATTATCAGGCAGTGGCCGGGCGTGTGGCCGATGCAGACGTTATTCTGTTTGCAGGCGGTATCTCTCCCACCTTGGAAGGCGAAGAAATGCCGGTGGACCTACCGGGATTCAGGAAAGGCGACCGCACGAACATTGACCTGCCAAAGGTGCAGAAGGAGATGCTGAAAGCATTGAAGCAGACCGGAAAGCCCGTGATATTCGTGCTTTGCTCCGGTAGTGCGATTGCCTTACCGCAGGAGGTGGAACATACGGATGCCATACTGGAAGCGTGGTATCCGGGACAGGCGGGCGGTACTGCCGTTGCCGATGTGCTCTTTGGTGACTACAATCCTGCCGGACGGTTGCCCGTCACTTTCTATGCCTCGACCGACGATTTGCCCGACTTTGAAGACTACAGCATGGCAAACCGCACTTACCGTTATTTCAAAGGGACACCTCTGTTTCCTTTCGGACACGGATTGAGTTATACGACGTTTGAATATGGCAATGCCACTCTTGAAACAACTGAAATAAAAGCCGGAAAGGAAGTTATATTGACAATTCCCTTGCAGAATACCGGTAAATGTGACGGTGACGAGGTGATACAAATATATGTCCGGCAATTATCCGACAGCGAAGGACCAGCCAAGTCGTTGCGTGCCTTCCGTCGGGTTTCAGTAAAAGCCGGAAAGAGTGCAACGATACAAATGCAACTCCCTGCACATACGTTTGAGTTTTACAATCCAGAGACAAAAGCAATGGCAATCCGTTCCGGGCAGTATGAACTGCTGTATGGTGGAACCTCTGATAATAACAAACTAAAACGAATGACCATTACGCTGTTATAAACTTCTGGCAAGCCATAAAAGCGGCATTTGTTCAATTACCTTTGATTAAGCGGAAATTAATTCTATATTAATCAAAATGTTCACACTATTTTTAGCAATACCGACTATTTTTGGGCTCAGAATTAAATTATAAATCATATCATGAATTTAGTGAATAAAAAACTACTGGCTTGTACCGTCCTCTCTATAAGTATGGCGGCACAAGCACAACAGAATGGCAAATGGAGCAATGATTTCTCCAATCCTACCGAAACATTCCGAACCGTAGGAAAGGGGGCATGCAGTATCCGCGACGGGGTGTTCCGCTCGCAAGGTTCATACGCCCTGTTCGGTACACCCGAAATGAAAGATTATGCTTTTTCTTTCCGCGCCCGCGCTCCGAAAGATGCCGAGCAAGTACAAATTTGGGCAGGTTTCCGCACCCGCAACCGTTTCGACCGCTACGTGGTGGGCATCAAGGGAGGATTGCAAGACGATCTTTATCTGATGCGCACCGGATATATGGGCACAGACGAGTTCATGGGGGTTCGTCCGTTGGGCTTTCATCCCGTGCCGGGTGAGTGGTATAAGTTGCGTGTGGAAGTATGCGGCAATCGTATCCGCGTCTTTGTAGGCGACGAACAGCTGCCCCACATCGATGTGACGGATAAAAACGGCGGTGACCTTGTCCCAACAGGTGAAATCTCGTTGGGAGGAGGATGGATTGAAACGGAATACGATGACCTTGTTGTCACTCCATTGTCAAGCAATGCCTTTGCCAACATCAAAGATACTGAATACAAGCAACAACTCACCCCCCAGCAAAAGGAGGAGAAACGCCGCCGGGAACGTTCTGCCTATACGCCCGTCAGACTGACAACCCTGACAGGAAGCCGTACAGAGATTTCGCTGGACGGCAACTGGCTCTTCATGCCCGAATACCAGCAGGGCGACAAGACCGTTGCCACCTCTCCACAGGCCGATGACCAAGATTGGCACGTGATGTCCGTCCCCAATTTCTGGACACCCATCCGCATTTGGCTGCATGGCGAGACGATGCCTTCGCCCAAAGGGCCACAACCCAAAGGTGTGAGCGACACTTACTACCAGCAGGAAACCGACCGTTGCGAAAATTACACTTTCGACTATCGCAAGACGGGCGCTGCCTGGTACAGGCAATGGCTGGAACTGCCAGCTGAAATAAAAGGCAAGCAATTGACTTTGACTTTTGATGCCGTATCCAAGATGGCCGAAATATACATCAACGGCGAACTGGCAGCTACGCATATCGGTATGTTCGGTGAATGGCAGGTGGACGCCACTCCCTACCTCCGGGCAGGCCGTAACCTCATCGCCTTGAAAGTGACACGCGACATCAAGGGTACCGCCGCACAGACCAGCGACGCGATGGAAAACTATTACGGTTCTGTACGTCGGGATATAAACGATAATAAGGAAGACAAGGAAGCCAACAAAGCTGTGCTGACCGATATTCCCCATGGTTTCTATGGTGATAATCCTGCCGGCATCTGGCAACCTGTAAAGCTGACCGTCAGCGACCCGCTGAAGGTGGAGGATGTCTTCATCAAACCCAGCCTGCAAGGAGCTGTTTTTGACATTACTGTAAAAAACAAAGACAGCAAAAAACGGACTTTTACCATCCATGCCGACATCACCGACAAACAGACGGGCGAAAATCTCTATAGCGGTACGCTGGCTGTGAAAAACCTGCTTGCAGCCGGACAGCAACAGACTTATACGTGCAGTGTGGATGGTCTGAAACCCAAACTGTGGGAGCCAGCCACTCCAAACTTATATGATTTCACGTTCCGTCTGGTTGAAGACAAGAAGAAAGAAGTGGACTACATGACCATCACTTCGGGATTCCGCACTTTCGAAGCTCGTGAAGACGGCTTCTTCTATTTGAACGGACGTCGCTACTGGCTACGCGGAGGCAATCACATTCCGTTTGCCCTTCGCCCCAACGACAAGGAACTGGCAGACAAGTTTATGCAACTGATGCGGGCTGGCAATGTCAACTCCACCCGTACCCATACGACTCCTTGGAACGAACTGTGGATGTCTGCCGCCGACCGCAACGGCATTGCCATCAGTTTTGAAGGCACTTGGTCATGGCTGATGATTCACTCTACACCGATACCTGACAAAGGAGTTCTCGACCTTTGGGCGGACGAGTGGCTGCAGGTGATGAACAAGTTCAAGAACCACCCTTCGCTCTTCTTCTGGACCATCAACAACGAAATGAAGTTCTACGATCTTGATGCCGACAAGGAACGTGCCATGCAGAAGTTCCGCATCATCTCCGATGTCGTGAAGCGGATGCGCAGATTAGATCCTACACGTCCCATCAGCTTCGACTCCAATTATATGCGCCGCAACGGACTGAACCGCTTTGGTGCAGAATTTATGGCAACAGTGGATGACGGGGATATAGATGATAATCATGCTTACTACAATTGGTATGACTTCTCCTTGTTTCGCTTCTTCAACGGTGAATTTCAAAAGCGGTTCAAGACACCGGGACGTCCGCTCATCAGCCAGGAAATGAGTACCGGTTATCCCAACGGCGAAACCGGACACCCGACGCGCTCTTACCAGTTGATTCATCAAAACCCGTATACGCTGATAGGTTACGAAGCCTACGACTGGGCAGACCCGGCCTCGTTCCTGAAAGTGCAATCATTCATTACCGGCGAACTCGCTGAAACTTTACGCCGCACGGGTGACCAGACATCGGGCATCATGCACTTTGCTTATATGACCTGGTTCCGCCAGTGCTACGACTCCAAGAATATCCAGCCTTGGCCCACTTACTATGCCCTGCAACGTGCCTTGCAGCCTGTGCTGGTCAGTGCCGAGCTATGGGGACGCAATCTCTATGCCGGTGAGAAACTGCCCGTTCGCATCTATGTAGTAAACGATGACGAACAAGGACGCGACCTTGCCGACATGACTTTAGGCTGGAGCGTCACAGACGAAAACGGTAAAGTACTGGCATCGGGCAGTACCGCCTTCCCAGCTGTTCCGTATTATGGCCGTAAATATATAGAACCGGACATCCAGCTGCCCGCGCTCTTGCCTGCCGACAAGACGAATGCCAAGCTGAAACTGACACTTACCGAAAATGGTACTGTCCGTTCGCAGAACGAATATGAGCTGTTGCTTGCCCGCAAGGAATGGAACATCGGAAAAATCTCCTTTGCCCAAAGCAACAAAGTGCTTATACTGGACAAAGATGGGGAGAAATCGGTGCTCGACTTCTTAAATATACCTACTACTCCGGTAGCTTCCGTCCAAGAGTTGGTGAACCCGAAACAAAAAGCCGCACTTTGCATAGTTTCCGGTCTGGACGATTGCAGCGATGAAGAAGCCGCTCTGCTTCGTGGTTACCAAGCCAAAGGAGGCAAACTCCTTTTCCTCAATTGCAAAGATGTCATTCTGAAAGTGTATCCCGAATACATCATCGGACGGTTTATTCCCACAGAAGGAGACATCGTCGTTCCGGAACGCCCTGAAGCACCGATATTCGACGGTATCGGCACACTGGAATTGCGTTACTTCAACAACAACCGCCGTGAAATACCATTAGCGTGCAATGCCGTCCTGAAAGCTATCCGGCACGAAAATGTTACTGAACTGGCAAGTCAGATGAAAATTCATGCCTACATTGACGGAGGCAAACCGGAAGACCGTATCGCTCGTATTGAATCCATGCGCGGGTTAACACTGCTCGGCATCCGTGACGGCAAAGGGGAAGCGATTGTTTCCACAATGTGTACGGAAAAGGCACACACCGACCCCGTAGCAGGCCACTTGCTGGCAAATATGCTGAAAGAATTGATAAAATAATAACATTTGTCCAATAAGGAAAAGAGGAAGGGCACTGGAACAACAAATGTCTCTTCCTCTTTTTTTATAGATTAATTAATCATACAAATATGAATAGGAAAATAAGTATGTTTCTTCTGCTTGGAACTGTTTTAAACTTACAAGCACACAAATCGGAAGACATCTACCGAAAAGGATGGATAGACTTCAACAAAAACGGTGTAATGGATATTTATGAAAATCCCCATGCGCCCATTGAAACCCGTATTGACAATCTGCTTGCGCAAATGACCTTAGAGGAGAAAACCTGCCAGCTTGTTACCCTCTACGGCTCGGGACGTGTACTGAAAGACTCGTTACCCACTCCACAGTGGAAAAATGAGATTTGGAAAGACGGCATTGCCAACATTGATGAACAAGCAAACGGGCTGGGGACTTTCGGCTCTTCTCTTTCGTTTCCATATATCCACAGCATAGAAAACCGACAGGTCATTCAGCGATGGTTCGTAGAAGAAACGCGTCTGGGTATTCCCGTGGATTTTACGAACGAGGGCATCCGCGGATTGAACCATGATCGTGCCACGATGTTCCCGGCACAATGTGGACAAGGAAGCACATGGGACAAGGAACTTATCCGAGAAATAGCCCGGGTTACCGCCGAAGAGGCCAATGCCTTGGGATACACCAATATCTATGCTCCACTGCTGGACATTGCGCAAGATCCACGCTGGGGACGCGTTGTGGAATGCTACGGTGAAGATCCCTATTTGGTGGGCGAACTTGGCAAACAGATGATTTTAGGATTGCAAGAGCACGGATTGGTTTCTACACCCAAGCATTTTGCCGTCTATAGTGTCCCCGTAGGAGGTCGAGACGGACAGACTCGCACCGACCCACACGTGGCACCACGTGAGATGCGTACACTTTATCTGGAGCCATTTCGTAAAGCGGTATGTGAGGCCGGAGTAAAGGGTATCATGAGCTCTTATAATGACTATGACGGCATACCTATTACTGGTAGTTATCACTTCCTGACCGAAATTTTGCGACACGAATGGGGCTTTCGAGGTTATGTCGTATCAGACAGCGAAGCGGTGGAATTCATGTACAGCAAGCATAAGGTGGCAGCTGATGCAGTAGAAGGTGCCGCAATGGTCATCAATGCCGGACTCAATGTGCGTACCAACTTCACCGCACCAGAAAATTTCATCTTGCCTCTGCGAGAAGCTGTCCGTAGAGGATGGGTGTCGGAACAGACCTTGAACAGCCGTGTCAGAGATGTGTTGCGTGTCAAATTTGAGTTGGGGCTTTTCGATAATCCCTATAAAGGTAATCCCAAAACGGTGACAAAGATTGTACACAGCCAAGAGCATCAGGAGGTTTCTCTACGTGCCGCATTGGAATCAATCGTTCTACTGAAAAACCAAGATAATCTGTTGCCGCTTTCCAAAGAGATAAGACGGGTAGCGGTCATTGGTCCCAACGCAGATGAAACCAACAACTTGATTTGTCGTTACGGTCCTGCCAACGCTCCTATCAAGAGTATTTACAAAAGCATTCAAGAGTATCTCCCTCAAGCGGAAGTGCGTTATGCCAAAGGAGCCGACATTATTGACCCCTATTTTCCTGAAAGCGAACTGTATGATATTCCGTTGGACTTTAACGAACAACGGATGCAGGACGAGGCTGTTGCATTGGCACAGAAATCGGATGTTGTAATCATGGTGTTGGGCGGTAACGAAAAAACGGTACGTGAGGAGTATTCCCGTACCAGTCTTGACCTTTGCGGCCGCCAACAACAACTATTACAAACTGTCTATGCCACAGGCAAACCGATAGTCTTAGTCATGGTTGATGGCCGCGCCGCTTCTATCAACTGGGCGGAGAAGCATGTACCTGCCATCGTTCATGCTTGGTTTCCGGGCGAGTTTATGGGTGATGCTGTTGCCAAAGTTCTTTTTGGCGATTATAATCCCGGTGGAAAACTGGCGGTTACATTCCCAAAATCCGTCGGTCAGATACCTTTTGCTTTCCCCTTCAAGCCCGGTTCCGACACGGGTGGCTTTATTCGTGTGGCGCACGCCTTATATCCTTTCGGCTATGGTCTGAGCTACACTACCTTTGCCTACTCCGACCTGAAGATTTCTTCACCCGTCATCGGGGTTCAGGGCAATACGAAAGTGAGTTGCAAAATAAAGAATACAGGCACTATAGCAGGTGACGAAGTGGTGCAACTCTATCTTCATGACGAGCAAAGTTCTGTCACTACTTATGTCAAAGTATTGCGTGGTTTCGAACGCATCCATTTACAACCCGGCGAGGAGAAAGAAGTACATTTCACACTGACACCGCAAGATTTGGGAATCTGGAACAAAGATAACCATTTCGTAGTGGAGCCGGGTATATTTACTGTGATGGCAGGTAGTTCGTCAGAAGACATCCGATTACAGGGAAAGTTTGAAGTAAAATAAATGGAAGGAGCATAAGTATATTCAAATATTTATTACATCATAGTATAAAGCATTTGAATATGCTTATCAGACACCAATATGCTTAAAACATTAAAATAACTTTAGCACAAAAGGAACGATTGATAGCATAATTCCACTTCTTTTGGGATGACAAACGAATTGTTTTGTTCCGCCTTTTACTAATACTCTCATCTGTTGTCATTCAATGATACATTAAACAGCAATCAAAAAGGTTGGATATTACTGTAACAAATTAATATGCAGAACAAAGAAATCCTGAAAATACGAAAAAATGATTTTAACCATATCTTATGACATACGAGACCCATTGACAATTATTGATGGTATGCTGAAATTATTGCCCCTAAAAAAGAATAGATTATATATAGAAAATATCATAGCATCTGGTAAACATATTCTTCGATTGGGTGAATCTAAAGAGATGGCAGATAATGTTCCATTCAAACTATATGGACCTATCAATTACATTATTATAGAGTTTACTTCAATTATCAATAACAAAGGACTAATATTCTTTAGAGAAAAAACTCAAACGGATTTCTATCTTTATGGTGACATAAATCGAATAAAGCAAGTAATAAACAATCTATTGTCAAATGCTATAAAATTCACGGATACAAGAACAATTGAATTTACCACAAAATGCGATGACAATAAGTTGATTCTTATTATTCATGATATCGGTATAGGTACGGACACAGAAATATTTTTTCCTTTTGAAAAAGCTTCCAATACAACAAATATGGAAGGCTTTGGATTAGGACTTTCTATAACAAAAAGATTGGTAAATTTACTAGGTGGAACAATAATAGTTGAAAGTAAGTTAAAGGAAGGTAGTATTTTTACTGTTCAATTGCCTATATCACAAACAAATAAGACAATCGTGGAAGAAATAGAAAATACTACCGATAGCATTTCTTGCCTCTCACAAAAAAATAATTATTGATGATGATCCAATACGATTGGAAATAGCCAAAGAAATGTTGGAATGGAATGTTTGATATGTAATATTTTAAATATGACATACAGGCAATGCGTCATGAAAACTTCAACTTAATATTAACTGATATACAGATGCTTAGGAACTAGGGTTTTACCTTTTAAATTTATAAAGAAACTCCAATATTGGCAATTCTAAAAGCATATCTATACTAGCCATGACAGTGCGCCAAAAATCTACCTGTGTGAGTTTTACTAAAGTAAGAAAAAGATATGATGTAAATATAGAATTTTAAATCCGTTTTCTCTGAGAATCTATGTAACTAACTATATTTCAAAGAACTATTGCATTTTTTGATGCTAATGGAGCTGTTTAATATTTTATTTAATAACAATGTGGTTAAAATTAAAAATATTTTTCGGTTATGTCATCTTGGTCCTGCTGTCGGTCTTCATTGTCTATCAGTACCGTCAGGAACAGATGCAAAGACACACGTTGCATAAGGAGGAAAAGGAACTAGCGGCTATACACCGTCTGACGGAAAAGAGTTACATCGGTCTGCTGGACCTTTCCACCCATGCGGAGATTGCCATCACATGGGATGATGACGACCTGAGGGAATACAGCCGTAAACGCCACAGAGTCTGTGACAGTCTGCAACTTCTAAAGGAATATGTCCATACTCCGTTACAGAAAAGCCATATCGACTCGTTGTGCTTTCTGCTTTGGAACAAAGAAATCCTTCTTTCCAAGACGATGCATACCTTTGACGAATTACAGGGTATAGGTGGTATTGTACAGGAAAGCATCCCGCCCATTATCTCGACAGTACAGAAACAATTTGTACAGCAAGAGGAAAAGATGCCTTCCCCGGGACCCGGTACGGAAGATACTCCTAAAAAGAAAAGAAATATCTGGAGCATCTTCCGTAGAAGAGCGAACAAGTCCGTTTACCTGCAACAGAGAGAAGAGGCCGAACGTAAACGGCAGTCCTTGTCCTCCGCTTCTCCAGCTGGAATGACAACACGCATGCTTCACTCCCTGGATGAGAAGGTCACTCTGGAACAGGCCGAAAGACAGGCCCGGCTGCTGGCACAGATGGATAGTCTGTATGTCGGCAGCACGGAACTGAACGAAAGAATGAACAGCATGGTCTCCGAATTTGAACGGGAGAACAACGAACGTCTTATCGCACGCTATAAGGCTTTCGTCCTTGAACGGGATAATTCCTATTATATGGTAGCCGGTCTTGCTTTGGCCGTTTCCCTGCTGGCGATCATGTTGTATACTGTCATTCACCGGGACTTGAACCGCCGTCTCCGGTACGAGAGGGAACTTGAACGGTCCGACAAGCGAAACAGGGAACTGCTCCGCTCACGCAAGGAGCTGATGGCCTCGGTGGCCCATGACCTGCGTGCTCCGCTGGCAGCTATCAGAGGCTGTGCGGAACAGTTACCTTCGGAAAGCGATGATAGCCGCAGGGCCGACTATCTGGACAGCATCCTGCATTCGTCCGATTATATGCTCGGCCTGGTAGACACGCTGATGGAATATCACCGGATGGATGAAGGTGGGACGCACTCCAAAAACACACTCTTCAGCTTGAAAACCCTGTTTGAAGAAATAGCGGACAGCCACCGTCTTGCCGCCCGGCAGAAAAAACTTGCGTTCACCGCATCCTTCTCCGGTCTGGACGTTATAGTCAGCTGTGACAGCTCACACATCCGGCAGATAGTCGGCAACCTGTTGTCCAACGCCCTGAAGTTCACATTCCATGGGAAGGTGCTCCTTGAGGCGGAATACCGGCAGAGAAATCTCCACATCTCCGTCCTGGATACGGGTATGGGAATAGGCCTTGAGGAGAAAAAACGGATATTCGGAGCTTTCGAAAGGCTCGATAATGCGCGTAATATCCCCGGCTTCGGGTTGGGGTTGGCAATTACGGCCCGACTCGTATCCTCAATGCAGGGGCATGTGGAAGTGGAGAGTGTACCCGGTAAAGGCAGCCGTTTTTCTGTTTTCCTGCCTATACTACCGGCCGAACAACTCGTCTGTCCGGAAAAGAAGTTTTCTCCTGTTTGTGAATTGCCCGTTGATATCCGTGTGCTGGTCATTGATGACAACCGTATCCAGCTGGAAGTCATCAGTAAAATGCTTTCCCGCAGTCAGATTCACTGTGACTGCTGCACCGATGTCCGGGAGTTGATGGATTGTCTGAACAAACAGAAATACGACCTTCTGCTGACCGACATACAGATGCCCGGTGCAAATGGCTTCTCGGTCCTTGAGCTGTTGAGGACATCGAACATTCCTCGGGCATGGGAGATTCCCGTCATAGCCATCACGGCACGTTCCGATAAAAAGGGAAAGTATCTTACCGCAGGTTTTGCCGACTGTCTGTATAAGCCTTTCTCTGAGGAAGAGTTGCTGGCGGCAGTTTCACAAATGGATCGATCTGATTTTGCTGCCATCATGGAAGGAGAGGAAAACGTGGAAGAGATGCTGGACCTATTTATAGAGGATACCATGGATGAACTTGCCGGAATAAGGGACGCTTTTTCCACGGGAGATTATAAGAAGTTGGGGAGTATCATACACAAAGCCGCACCGCTTTGGGAAATGATCCGTATAAACATTCCCCAAAGTGAACTGAGGGAAATGGCTTCCATGCCTTCCGAAAAATGGGGTGGCCTATCGGACGAAAGAATAGAGGAACTGATTAAAGCTGTGGAATATGCTCTAAAGAAAGCAAAAAGAATAAAGAAAAGGCTATATGGAAACTGTATTGATAGTAGAGGATGACCGTGTGTATGCACGTGCTACCACAAACTGGCTGGTGAAAAACGGTATCAATGCCCGTTATGTATTATCCGTGGACAATGCAAAGGAGTTTTTGGGCAATCATGATGTGGATCTGGTATTGTCGGATTTTCGTTTCGACAACGGCAATGGCATGGAACTGCTGGAATGGATGAATACACATGGCTATCGTATTCCTTTCCTTATCATGACAGGCTACGGGGACATACCCGGTGCGGTGGAAGCGGTTAAAAAAGGTGTCGTGGCCTTCTCCATACATATTCGGAACCGCAGCCAGCAGTTTTCTGG
>OHBJ01000371.1_pt1 | contig 28257 bp, 25 predicted proteins | sample 1577241 | NCBI WGS metagenome assembly OHBJ01 (sample SAMEA3541594, study PRJEB24748) | human gut metagenome | biome: human gut; feature: human-associated habitat; material: faeces | place: China | collected 2012 | reverse complement strand
TGTAAACTAGTTTTGTCAACTTCCGAGGCAGCGTAAAAGTTGTAAAGTGCTGTTTCTTTACCGAACCATTCAATACCCTCATGGCCATTCAAATTTCCGTCCCCTTGCGGGGATTATGGTTCTTATCGAAATGAACCGCACCTATGTTGCTCGTCAGTGCGTCGGTATTTCCGTCCCCTTGCGGGGATTATGGTTCTTATCGACGACATTACCTATGAAGCCGACGCGCTTATTTCAGCCGTTTCCGTCCCCTTGCGGGGATTATGGTTCTTATCTCAACGAAGTAAATCATGACAAAGTTTCCGAAATCAAAAAATCGTTTCCGTCCCCTTGCGGGGATTATGGTTCTTATCTGGCGACGATGGTATGTATACAGCCGTACGCCGCTATGGTTTCCGTCCCCTTGCGGGGATTATGGTTCTTATCGAATACGATGATAGACAGCCTAGTCGTAATTTTATGGAGCGGTTTCCGTCCCCTTGCGGGGATTATGGTTCTTATCGAAAAGAAGGAGACAGCCTGGTACTTAAAGACGGACGTGTTTCCGTCCCCTTGCGGGGATTATGGTTCTTATCAATAGCAAGCCTGCTGTCAACCGCTTTAAATTCATCAAGGTTTCCGTCCCCTTGCGGGGATTATGGTTCTTATCTGAGACTGCCAGCGGACTGGCTCAAATATATCCCATGCCGTTACGAAGTTTCCGTCCCCTTGCGGGGATTATGGTTCTTATCGAATTATCGACGACGTCTATGATTATGACGAATACATAGAGTTTCCGTCCCCTTGCGGGGATTATGGTTCTTATCGATATACAGTCATCAAGTGTGGCGCCGGTACGCATCGCGTTTCCGTCCCCTTGCGGGGATTATGGTTCTTATCAATTTCATATTTTCTCATGATAAAATCTCCCTTCTAAGTTTCCGTCCCCTTGCGGGGATTATGGTTCTTATCAGTATCTTGACGATAAAGCTAGTATATTAAGTAAAATGTTGTTTCCGTCCCCTTGCGGGGATTATGGTTCTTATCGCAGATGTAGTTGTGCTGTTCGTCTTGCGAATCCTTGTTTCCGTCCCCTTGCGGGGATTATGGTTCTTATCTAGGCAGGTACTGCCATTGCCAACACCGGGATTCCTCGTTTCCGTCCCCTTGCGGGGATTATGGTTCTTATCGTAAGGAGGAGTAAACATGACAGCAAAAGAAGAAGTAAAACGTTTCCGTCCCCTTGCGGGGATTATGGTTCTTATCCCAAATAGTCGAAACACGGGGACTAAAATCCTCGTGGTTTCCGTCCCCTTGCGGGGATTATGGTTCTTATCAAGTATGCATTTTCTTCGATTTCTTTCTTAGTCCGTTCTGTTTCCGTCCCCTTGCGGGGATTATGGTTCTTATCTGCCGTCCTTCTCTCGCTCCTCATAGGTTCTATCGGTATGGTTTCCGTCCCCTTGCGGGGATTATGGTTCTTATCCACTACTGGCACAAAGTAGACGGCCTTGTCTACATCGCCGTTTCCGTCCCCTTGCGGGGATTATGGTTCTTATCAATAAGTGTCGAAACACGGGGTCTAATCCTCGTGTCTAGGTGTTTCCGTCCCCTTGCGGGGATTATGGTTCTTATCGTGGACTTTAGCCAGTAAGACGCGGCGGCTCATTTCGTTTCCGTCCCCTTGCGGGGATTATGGTTCTTATCGAAATCGTCATCACGACGAAGGACAACAAGAAGAAAGTCTTTCCGTCCCCTTGCGGGGATTATGGTTCTTATCCAAATGCTACTGTTGACGATGGAAAGCCGGTAAATACTTCTTTCCGTCCCCTTGCGGGGATTATGGTTCTTATCTATCCTTGACATTGTGTCTGAATACTACGAGGAAGCCACAACTTTCCGTCCCCTTGCGGGGATTATGGTTCTTATCGATAAAGATAAAGAAATAGCACTTCAATATTATCGGGCTTTCCGTCCCCTTGCGGGGATTATGGTTCTTATCCGCACCCTTTATAAATGCCTTTATGAAGCCGTCGAAATGGCATTTTGCGGGGCGGATCATATATTTTCATCATTTTTTGTCTTTTGCAGGAAAATGATTTTCAAAAAATTGCTTAGAACTGAATTTTAAGGCAGCGGGGCGGAATCGTCCTGCTTGTATTTTCAAAAAGCAAGTTAGGCACATAAATAACGTATTACCTAGCCAATTCATATTATAACACAAGTTCGTAAAAAATCGTAGTTCGTAAAGGCCTGTCATTAGACAAGAATAGGTTGTAGTCGTATCTCGCAACGGGTCGCCCAGCCACTGCTGTCCGTTTTGGCGGGCGTCCCGCGCAAATCCTAGGCATAGCCGAAATTTATGATGAATGACACATGTTCGTAAGGCATCACATATTTGTCAATAAAGATTCTTCAATCCATTGGTTCAATCTTTTATAGGCCATGCGTTGGTGGTTTACGCCTGGTCCGTATAGTACGGATAAAAGGTGCCAAAAGGATTTCATGATGTCATCTGGTGTCAGCCCTGTCCGCTTCTTGATGGTTTCTTCTGTGACGTTAATGATTTCGTGCGCTGTGTTATTGCGTAACTTTCGCAGTTTATCCATGTACGGGTTCGTCGAAACCATCAACGAATCTGCCATAAATTCATGATGTTTTTCCGCATCTTTGGCCCCGTCGAATTGTTCGGCAAAGCAGAAGACTTGATAGAGCAAAATAAAGGACAATTCGCTGTCATAAAAGGGCTGGGGCCAAACGTTATCTAAATAGGCAATCAGCTCCGGGCCCTGCGGTTTCTGGAGCAGTGTCTGCCGCCGTAAGAGTCTGCGCCCTGCCACTTTTTCCCGATAATCGAAAAGGGGCATTTTCAGATTCATCTTGGCATAGGTCATGAATAACTCATAAAGGAAGGGCGAAATTTGCACCATAAAGCTGGCATATTGTTTCTTTTCTTTATGAATCTGCATGGTCAACAGATACTCCGTCAGGCTTTCTCCTTCTTTTTCAAAGGGGAACAACTGCTTCCCCTGATATTTTCTCATAATCTGCTGCGCTGCTTTGGTCTGCAAATCTGCACGATACATGGCAAAATGAATCAGCTTCTTCGTCTGTTCCGAAACGGTATGACTGCCTTTACAAAAAGCCCAGGCGCCCATATATTCATACTGATTGATGAGCGACATGATCTCATATTTCTCACGATAAAACCGCAATACTTCCAAGTGCGGCTCTTCACAGCGGTTAGGAGCGTCTGATTCATCGTCTTCATTGCAAAGCAGCATTTCTTCCACATCTTCTTCATCTTGGACAGGGATGTTATTCACATTAGAACGACGTTCCGGAGAAGCCACCTGAATACCACGGCACCAGGCATATTCGGTACTCATAATGGCCAAGATGACTTTAATCTGTGGTGTCCCAGAACTGAGATTCAGTAATATTTCCGCATCTGGATAATCTTGATGTAATTGCAGGACATGCCCTGGTAAATGATGCAGATAGGCATCGTATAAATGAGCATCTACGATGCCTGAATAGATAGGCACTACAGGGCATCCCGGCTGGACGTGGTCAATGCCACGGGTATACATATGCGTATTCCGTTCGCGTTGTTCCATTTCAGCCGTAAAATAAAGGACGACTTTATCAGGATGGTAATGGCGTAAAATATGAAGGCAGGCTCCATCCCGGCAATTACGCACGGGATCCGTCGTCCCAATGGGTGAAAACAATATTTTCATGCTGCATGACTCCTTACAAAATAGTCGTATCTACGGCCCCCATACCCAGCGCCGTCTTGACGCCGATGCCGGAAAAGGGTGCCAAGGCCGCGAGTATCCCTTGAAGCCGCTTCAACATGTCGTAGCCAAAGAAGGAATAGCGCTGCCAACCTTCACAGCCATAGATAGTGCTGCTATTGACTGAAAAAACTTGGGAACGGAGCTGATATTTCGTGAGCCGGCAATGGCTGACCAGCTGTTCTAATAAATCGTCCTGTTCCAATTTCACTGTATCCGAAAAGGTATTCCATCGCTGTAATAGACTATGATACATAAGGCGGATATCCGGCAAGATGACGTATCTCCCGTCTTGTTTAAAACTCATGACACTGAGGCACTGCCATTCCGCCCCGGCTGGAGCGGAGTCGGCTTTAACGAACTGACCGGCTAAGTCTTCAAAGCTCGTCTGCCCTATGAGCTGCCTTGGTCCCAATGTGACTTCATACTGCTTTTGTTTAAGCCAAAGGGCTGGCACTTTTTCCAAAGGGATGACCAGCCTCTCATAGGCTTCGTCCGTCAAGGTCCCTATGCGCCAAAGAGCGCTGTGTTTCCTTTCATTCCAGTACACTGCCTGGCTGTAGGGGCGCAGGGTCATATGGTGATACATTTCCGCACTCGCCGGGGCAATAATACTCATCAGGGCACCATGAAAGATAGACCCCATGGCCGGATGGATGCGGGTGTGTTCCGGCATCTTCAACGAGATTTCCGTCAGCCTTAACATGATGCCACCTCTTTCACCGCTGCCAGCCCCAGTATCCAGCGGTCGTCATCAGCCCAGACCAGTTTCAGCGTCCGCGGTGTCAGTCTGTCATCTTTGGTCTTATGGTGATGGCAATTTCTCCGTGTAAACAGCACGTCATCAAAGAAGTTCGCCAATACAGTCCTTCCTTCACCGTTTGGCGCCAAGGCATAATAGACAGTCTTAGACAGAAAACCCGTACCGCCGCCGAGGCGGATATCTGCCAGCTTGCTTTCTTCAAACTCTCCTTTGTATTCGTGTCCAAAGACGCCTCTTTCCTGAGCTAAGCCAAAAGCCAGATAGTCCCGTACCCATTGCCAGACATCATCGAGGGATGTAATGCCAATAAGACGGGCTATGTCCTTATCCAGAGTCATAGAAAAGCGGAATTTCCGGCCCGCCGGGATACATTCGCGAAAGAGTGCCAGCAGATGCCCTTTCAATCCTTCCCGGCGAATAGATGAGACATCGTATTTCTGTAAAATTACCGTATCCCGTTCATGGCCGACGAGCATGGCATCACTGACAGCAAGGCCTTTCATGACGCTCTGCAAGGCATCATCGGGCCTATTTTTCTGTTGTTTAAGGCGTGTAAAGGCCTGTCGTTCTATGTTCTGGGCCAAGTCCCTCATTTGTCTGCGATTCCCAGCTTCCATCGCCGCCTTGATACGGTTCCAAAAAGGAAGATACGCCTCCGGATGCTGGCGAATATCATGGAATAAGATAGCGGAACGGATAGCTCCTTTCAAGGTACTGCCAGGGATATACGGTACCCCATCGGGCGTCTTGACTTGCCGGGAAATATCATTGACCCGCTGTTGTCTTTCTCTGACTAAATAGACATCGGCCGAAGCATTGCAAACTTCCCGGATAATAGCAGACAGGCTGCCAATCCGTTGTGACTGGAGCCAGCCGTACAAGTTCATTCTTCCTGAAAAGACACTTTGGGCATAGTCATCGATTAAGTCATGGCGGACCAAAAAGGTCATCCATTTAGCTTTATCGAGAAAATAAATACGCTGCTGATTCCGGTCTTTCGTAAATATATATTCATATTGTTTCAGGAGCTCGCCATTGCCAATGTGAATCGGGCTGATACAGGTCAGCTCATACGTCTTATGTTCCCATTTTTCTGTATTTATCATAGCATCAACCCCACATACAATCCTTTGCCATACCGCCAGACTGGATGAGTCATCCCCTGTCCGCCTACATCAGTCATACAGCCAGCTATCTTTTCACGAAAACAGGAGCCGGCCTGTATCATATAAATATCATTTTTCTTTTGCATCCGGCTGCCGTCAGGCGATAAAAAGCCGCTTCGCCGGCAAAGCGCGAATTGGCCTTTCTGGACATCTGCCACTTCAGCCGGTGATGGCAGCAGGACGGACAGACACATGTACCTCGAAGCGCCTGTCAGGGTCAAGCCTCTATATAAAATGCCATCATCTTCATAAATACCGAGTTCATCCATCTCAATAGGATCTTCCCGGAAATGGAATTTCCCATAGCCGCTGCTGCGCTTCCCGCCAATACCGGAAAGGCCTAACGATTCCAGTAAGGTGATGAGCCCATCCAGGTCTTCATCCTCTTCATAACCGATAATTCCGTATAATCCTGCCTCTTTCGTAAACTGAATCTGGTGGACATAATAAGGCCGCGAGATATTCTCCGTACAGTTCACCCGTGTCAGTAACTGACCGCAGCCGAAAAAGGGCTCAGTACCGTCAAAGGCTTTGCCAGACTTCATAGCCTGTATGAAATCAGCCAATTGGGACACTTGTATATAAGACAGCTTTTTTTGCCGCTTCTGCTGCGTAGCCTGCTGACGAAAAGTATCATAATCAGCCGTCACCCGACGCTCATCAGAGGAGATGGTCAGAATAGGTTTAGGCACATACAGCTGCAATCCTTCCGTTTCATCATAGATGTACGGAAAGAGGTCCGAAAAGAGAAGCTTTCCCTTTGCTACCCCTTCCTGTAGGTGTAGCAGCCCCGTTTCATCGCCTTGCAGCGACAACTCATAACATAAGGCGCCAAACAGGCTGTCTGCCCGGTAGGTCAAGGAACTTTGCTCCAGCTTGCCTCCATTTTCAGCACAGCCGAAATGAACGGGTGTATCGAATTGTAAAGGATACAGAGCGTACTTCATAGGCTACACTTCTTTCAAAAACTGCAAAGCGGCAGCAACAAAAGGTTGGATATCCGTATCAGCCAGCCCAGAAAATCCCTGGACATCCCACTGGGAAAAAGTGACCCGGCCATAGCCGCGCGAACCATGACCGCCGAGATAATCCCAGGTCAGCAGACGGATGCCATCGGCCAAGGTTTGTAAATCTTCTGTTACTTGTTCTATATCAGAGATATTATAGATAAGCTGAAAATCGAAGATAGTCCCTGCCGGGACGCGTTCGATTTGCCGTGGATTAGCCTCGCCGGTCAGCGGATTAATCGTATTTTCAAACTTGATTTCGCCTAAATACGTATCCATATCCATCTGTTCCATGGCTTTGACGCTGTCTTCAGCCATACGGCTGTCCACGAATTGCAGCCGCGCCGGTATCGCTTCCCGTTTATCAGCGGTCCCAAACAAGCGTTTTACGACAGGGCTTTCCGTTTCCAGATTCAAGCCGCCCTGATTGCGCCGCAATAAAGAGCGGATTTTCCCTTTCATAGAACTGCCCGGGATAATCGGTTCTTTCGTATAAGGGTCGCGGATGACAGCGCTGTCGACAGCGCCGATAGGAGCAAATTCGTCAGACCCGCCGATATGGAGGCCTGTTTCCAGGCGAAGTTTCGCCGTCATCTTCAGTTTTCCGCATAATTTTTCTTGTGCCATGATTAATCGCCTCCATGAAATTTATGATATGCCACTAACGCTTCGACGTAATGGGCAAATTCTTCGTATTTCGAGATGCTGGTCCCGATTTCTTCAATACGATGTTTCATCTTACTCTGTACCATAAAGTCTTTGACGCTCCGTTCCCTTCCCGCCTGATAGGCAGCTTTGACTTTCAAGAACTGTATTTCTCCAGCTAATTCATCGGGTAATTCCGTTGCATCTAAGTGTTTGGCTTTATAGACATTCACCTTATTGGTAATGGCGTTGACAGCCGTCAAAAATTTCCGGATTTGATTCGTCTTTAAATAAATCTTTCCATGATTCTGATCTTTCAAGTTTAAAATGACCTGCTCTGCTTCTTTGGCGATATCCCTCATCCTTCATCCCATCCTTTCTGTTCTTTATCCCGTACATGATAAATCAGGAGCTCGATAGCCGTCATGAGCTGCTGACGGTCAGCAGCCGATTGATACCAGTCGTATAAGGTCTTCCTCAAAGCCTGATAACAACGCCATTTCCCGGAATCACGCTGTTTCGGTTCCATCCGCGCCAATGTATAGGCAAACCGGGCTAATTGGATATGGCTGCCATCGGCTTCGGCCTGACGCAATAAGTCCAAGAGGCGGTACAATGCTGTTTTCCCGACAAAGAGTTTCGACGGGTCTTCCTTTTGCAAGGTCATATTCCGCTCTAAAAAGCGCAGCTTATCCTGGCAGACGCCTTGTTCAAATTCATCCCATGAATAGCGGGCGGTCATCATAGCACTGTCCTGTCCCGTCGACTGGGATACTTCGCCGAATAGAGCAACACTGTCTTTATCGTGACGGGGATTGGCTTTGGCATAATCTTCCAGATTCCCCGTTTCCCTTGCCATCTGAGAAATCGGGCAAGACGGATGGAAGAAGCCGATGCCGGCAGAAAAGGTCAATTTCCCATTGGTAAAACGCCGGAAGGCATGGCGGATATCGACGGCAACTTCCAGAATGTCATCCCAGGTACCGGCCAGGAACATATCGTCCCCGCCGGAATAAATGACATGGACCTTGCGTTCCCGCTTGACTTCATCCGTAAAGAGTGTGAATCCCGGAGTCCCTTCTGCCGTATGGCTCTGACAGATATCCTTGATGTACTGTTTAAAGAAGAGCGATAAATTGCGCGATAACGTGACCTTGCGGGACAACGTATCATAAGACGATGAGAAACCGGCAATGAATGCAGCGCCCAAATTATCGACATCGCCCCGCAAGACCCCGATGCGGGCAATCCCCGTTTCCTCCCGGCTGCCACCGCTCTGCTGTGCCAATTCGGTGAATTCGACGGCATGACCTTGTTCATTACAGGTGATGTAATCGCCCATCCACAAATGAGTCGACACGGCCTGACCCAAAGTGATTTCGTTCTTCACATAGATTCGTTTCGGCTTGTCCATCGCGGCCAATTCTTTTTCACGGATAGCCTGTAAATAATAAGGCTGTGCCAAACCGGGAAGGAGCACTCCCTCCCTTCCGGCCGATGGGCTGATAACGAACATAGACGCCGTCAAAGACGATTTTCCTAATCGGAACAGGGCATTACACGAAGCGCAGGCTTCTTCAGCCCCGTCGCCGGTATCCTCGCCATAAGGCTGCAAGTCCGCTGCCGGCGACGCAGTGTGACAAATCGCACATTCCCGGCTGCCATCGGTATCCTTGTTATACCTACTCTGTGCATCGAATAACGCGGTCAGTTGCTGCTCGTCATAGCGGCAAAGTTTCTTCTGGCCCAGTGCCTGACTGACCTTCTGGAAAACCTTCCCGGCGCCACCGCCGCGGACAGAAAAATCATCGGCAGAACAAGGCTCAGAAGCCAGGGCAATATATAATTTTGTTCCATAGTGCTGCAAAAACCAATCATTGATAAGGCTATCTGCTTTTTGCAGAACAGCCTGCGTATGAGTTGTATTGGGCAGCAATAAATAAAAATGACCGCCCCCAGTATAAAGAAGGCATGAGCGGCTGACATGGCAGGCCTCCAGAATTTCATCGACGATATGCTCTAAGAGGATATCCAAATAAAGCGAACGGCCGCGCAGGCTTTTCAGGGCCCCTTTTGAGGGAATGGTATAAATAAATTTCTGGATTCCCGATATATCTCCAGAGGCCAGTCGATATACCGGCGCACTCCGCAAGGCCTTTTGGTGTTTTCCATAACAATATGATTTGTAGTCGGTAATTCCCCGTTCTTGGAAGACATGCCAGAGGCAGACAGCAAAAGCAGCCGTCAATTTTTGGTGGTCATATAAGGAAATATCTGCGGCTTCAGCCGTATTCGTACTGGACGGGACATAGCTCAAAGTCTTTTCTAAAACCTGCAATAATTCGGACAGCGTCATGGCCTGGGGAGACCGCTGTGTAAAGATATCCGTCACGGCAGCGGCTACTTTTTCATAACTGGCGGCCGGGGCGGCGATATGATTCCGGTGATCAGGATAAGCCCACGGTTCATTTTCTTCTATAGTTTTCAAACGGTAACCAGCTGCATCCGTATCTCCTTTACGGTCAAAAACATTAAAGATACTGCTCAACGGCAAATCCGACACAAAATGCATCCCGCTCCCTTCCTGTGCGCCTTCTGGAATCAAAGCGCGCCGGTCGGAAGCAGCTGCCAGGTTATCGGCTTCATAAACGATATAGCTAATATCATCGTCTGGAAGATGTACCGCTTGTAACTCATTTTGATGATGATGAGCCACAGCCCGCAAAATGGCTTGATGGTCGGCATCAAAAAAATGGGATAGGAGCTTTTGGCCCACTAAAGAATGAGATTTGCGGATTTTCCCAGCTCGTTGATAGAGTTTCCCAATATCGTGTAATAGTGCAGCCTTTTCTAAATCAATTTCAGTGACAGGCAATCACCTCAGCTCCTTCCTATATGTCAAAAGAATAATCTTATATGGTATTCGATAATGCAAGCGTAAATTCCTGCTTCATCTATAAAATAATGACATCTTCTGTATGCGTATCTCCCCGCCCCCATGAATGGACGGCCATATAGCTATCTAATAGATAAATGCGCAGTGAATCCGTATCCGTATCAATCAAAAAAGGGGCCTCCTGCATCAGTTTCTGATACTTCCGCTTGGTAATATAGGCCTCAAAAGCCGATTTCTGCACGCGTACGCCATACTTCTCCAGACAAGCGACCATTTTATTCCGCGTCTTATTATCGGTAATGTCATAAATGATTAAGACAATGTATTTTTTGTCATCAACACTCTCTGTCTGCGAATTTTTCATCAAACCACCTACCGGATCCAAATCGGCTCATACATCTTCGGTTCCTGCGCCAATAAAGCCTGACTGTATTGGGCCACTTGATAATTCAGCGACCGCCGGAATGAATGTTTTCCATCAATATATTGATTGGTACTACGCATTTTCTTTTCATACGCCCGGAAAAAAATTTTACGCCCTTCTGGTGTTAAATAGACGCCATGGCTTTCTTCATCATGACAAAAATGTTCTTCTTTGATTTCGTGATGCTGTACTAATGCCATTACGAAAGAATCCGCCAGGACAGCCCGCCATTCTTCCAAAAGGTCCGACGCCAGCGCAGGATGATGTTCTTTCAGGGCATGTAGGAAGCCGACATAGGGATGAAGTCCTTCATTGGTAATAGCTGTAAACAGTTCATACATAATCAACGTGTAGGCAAAACTCAGCAAAGAATTAAACGGGTCTAAGGGCGGCCGTTTGCTCCTTTTCTCAAAAGAAAAAGCTGGGTCTACGATTTTTCCTAAAGCAGAAAAATAAATCTTAGCGGCCATCCCTTCATACCCCATCAGAGATTCGCGATCCTCTGCCGTTTTCAAGTGGTCTGCCATGGTCATCATATTATGAATATCTATCATAACCGCTGGTATTTGACGTTCCCGATTGTACCGACGCAATAAGGTCAATTGATTGTGGACTTTAGCCAGTAAGACGCGGCGGCTCATTTCCAGAGAAAACGGCTGGTCCTGCAAAAGGAATTGCTGTTTTTGCTTAAATACATTGACATGACTCGTCGACTCTAAACGCCCAAAATATTTGCCCCGAGAAGAAAGCCACGTGACGGGAATCCCTAAATGCAACAAGGACACCATCGCATGTGATGTAATCTGAACCGTATCCGTAACCAGCAAGCCTTCCAAAGTTTCTTCAGGAATCTCCAACAAAGTTTCATGATTGCGCCCGACAACAAAGCGTCCTTCCTTCTTAGAAATCGTAGCGCCCTTTTCCGTAATATAAGCAAAGCTCATCACACATCACCTCACAAATCCGTCCCCTTGCGGGGATTATGGTTCTTATCGTCTTGTCCCTTACGGAGGGCCTCACCGCCTTTCGGAAATCCGTCCCCTTGCGGGGATTATGGTTCTTATCATGTTTGCCTGACTAATTCATATTATAACACAAGTTCATAAAAAATCGTAGTTCGCAAAGGCCTGCCATTAGCCAAGAATAGGTTGTGGTCAAATTTCACAGCAGGCCGCCCAGCCACAGCTGTCCGTTTTGGCGGCCGTAGCGACGTCCCGCACGAATCCTGTATGCAGCCGGAATTTATAACTAATGGCATACGGTCGTAATACAATAATGAATTTGTTACAGCGTAGCCGCATCCGTAGGGTCCGCCCAAATTCTTTTTGACCTTCGAGTACAAGCGATGGACAGAACGGATAGCAACAGCGGGCGGCCCGCTACGCGCTAAGGGCTTCCCGAAGCGTCGTTGTCAGTTTGAGTCTGTCGCGGCGGAACGCCGCTTCTGATTCCGAAAAAAAGCCGCGGCTCCTCTCCCTTCTCTTTTCTTTATAGGTAACGCGTTACAGAGGCACGGGAAGCAAAAAAAAAAGAGGCTGTCGCATTAAGCCAAAAATGCATAATGCAACAGCCGCTTTTTTGCTGTAGGGGCTCGCACGTGGCGAGCCCGTTCCGGGATATGTACGATTTCCCGACCTACTTGCCAGAAAAATTATCCCAATTCCTAACGGGTCGCCCACGTGGCGCCCCCTACTATCCTAAAAATACTCTGCAGATTACAAACGCTATCCTACCACGCCGCAGGCAGCCAGCCGCAGAGGCTGAGGATGGCGTAGACGCCGGCACTGGCAAAGAGGAGGACGACCAGGGTCTGCATGATGGGATGGGCGATCCAGCCGCATTGCCAACACGGTTTCTTGTCGCCGTGTTTCCGGGAACTGCGCAGCATGAAGACGGGCAGGATGGACATGATGATGCCACCGAAGGTGCCGGCGCTGAAGATGGCGTTGACGAAGCCGACGAGGCCGCTGTAGGCCAGGAGGACCGGCGGGATGACGATGAAGGCCAGGTAGGCCGCCCGCGTGCGGATGTCCGTTTCCGACTTGAAGCCCAGGCGGTCGATCATGTTGGTCAGGAAACTTTCGGCAATGGCCCAGAATGACGTCAGCATGGCGCAGAAGGCAAAGGCATTGACGATGACGAAGAAGACCGGCGACCCCAGGGCGCGGCCCCAGGACAAGGATGCGACTTCCGAAATTTCATCGACGGGCAGCATGAGGAAGACGGCCAGCGGGACCAGGGCCAGGATGACGAAGGAAATGCCGGCCCCGGCCAGGATGGACGGGACGAGTTTCCCCGGTTCGTGCGTGAAGCCCCGGGAAATTTCCGGTACGATGTACTGGACAGCGTAACAGAAGACGGCAATGTTGAAGACCGGCACGGCATACATCCAGTGGGTATAGAGGATATCTGCGACAGGTACGCGGGCCGAAAAAAGTGACGCGCCGACGAGGAGAATAAGCATGGCCGTCATACCTGAACTCAAATATTTCTCTGCTACCCCGGTTGCCTTGAGGCCCAGCCAGACGACGCTCGTCGCCCCGAGGGCAAAGAGGCAGCTGGCCATTTCCAGGGAAATGCCGAAGAATTCGCTCAATATCTTGCCGCAGCCGCTGGTATAGGCGATGAGGCTGCAAAACGACGTGGCCCCGACGGAAAAGAAAATCAGCCAGGAACCGATCTTGCCGACGTACTTTTCAGCCAGGCCCGACAGCTGTAAGGGCCTCGTGGTGCGCAGCGTCGCTTCGGCGACATAGAGCATGGAGATGATAGAAAAAAAGCCTGCTACGACAAGCCACGTAAGCAGGACGGGCCAGCCGGCATTGCGACTGGCAAAAGCTAAACCTAAAACACCGGAACCTATGGTAGACCCGACGACCATCATCGTAGCCTCCATAAACGTAAGACGATGTACCTTGAGAGCCGCCTCTTTTTTCGCAGCTCCCGCCGATATAGTGTCCAACTCGTTCACATATTCCATGAAGAAAAAACCTCTTTTCGTGTGAAAATATGTTACCTGATGTCAGCATGTCTTGACCATTATACCATATCAGCATAGGGATGCCAAGAAAAAAAGCCTGCTACCCGGAAAAAAGCAGCAGGAATTGCCTCATTCTATGTCTAAATGATATAATGAGAATGATAAGGAGGGATTTTTATGGCAGACGTAAACGATAAGAAAAAACAAAAGGCCCCCGAAAAAGAGGCAGCTGCAGAAAAGGAACTGACTATCCTCCAGCCCGGCACCGTCCCGGAAGAAGAAGACGACCCGGAAGCGCCCTATCTGGCTTCCGACATGTATCAGCGCATCGTCGCCCTGATCAACAACTTTGAATCGGGCCTGCCCGACGACATGCAGGCCGGCGGGCGCCTGGTATCGGCTGGCGACATCACCTTCAGCATCCAGGACATCGGCTACTGGGACCCGAACATGATCGTCTTCTACGGCGAATTGTCCGACGGCTCGGCGGTCGAACTGGTCCAGCACATTTCCCAGCTCAACTTGCTCCTCGTCGCCGTCCCCCGCCACGACGACATCGAAAAGCCGCGCCGCATCATCGGCTTCAACCGCAAGAACGAACCGGACATTGCTACGGACCCGGAAGACTGACGCCTCAGGCTTTCGGATCATGGCAAAAAAGTCCTGCCGCATGTGCGACAGGACTTTTTTGAGTGATTAGTAGCTAGTGGCTAGTGGTTAGCGGATGGTCTTAAATTTAAAACTATCTTCTACAAACTCCGTACTACAAACTATGAAGAGCAACCTCTCAGTCAGCTTCGCTGACAGCTCTCCTATAAGGAGAGCCCTTGCGGGCCGTCTTTCAGGACGGCCCCTACGAGCCACGAACCACGAGCCACTAAGCTAACTCGTTCTCTTTACTTTGAACCAGGCGGCGTACATGGTCGGCAGGACCAGCAGGGTCAGGACGGTGGCGACGAAGAGGCCGCTGGCGATGGCGACGGCCAGGGGGCCCCAGAAGACGCTCTTCATGAGGGGTATCATGCCCAGGATGGCCGCTGCGGCCGTGAGCATGATGGGCCGGAAGCGCATGACCGCCGAGTCGATGACGGCATGCCATGGGTCTTCGCCGGCAGCCATATGTTTCTGTATCTGGTCCAGGAGAATAATGGAGTTGCGGATGATCATGCCGCCCAGGGCCAGGATGCCCAAATCGGCGACGAAGCCCAGGGATTTCCCGAAGAGGAGCATCCCCCAGGAGACGCCGATGAGTCCCATAGGCGCCGTAATCAGGGCCAGGAACATGAGCGACGGACTGCGCAGCTGGAACATGAGCAGGGTCATGATGATGATGACCATGACCGGTACCGGTACCAGGAGGTACTTCAGGGACTTCTGGCTGTTTTCCAGGGCCCCGTCGACTTCGACGGTATAGCCAAAGGGCATGCTTTCCCGGATATCGGCAATGGAATCGTAGGCTTTCTGCGTCGCATCGTTGGCCGTACCGGACTTGATGCCGCCGTTGATGGTGATGGTCGGTTTCAAATCGCGGCGCCAGATGAGGCCATCTTCGCCTTTATAGGAAATAGTGGCAATCTGTTCCAGCGGCACGTAACCGGCCTGGCCTACGTAGACGGGCAGGCTCTTGATCTTGGCCAGGTCATTGCGGTCGCTGTCCTGGAGGCGCAACTGGATGCCGATGGTCTTATCGGCCGCATAGTATTGGGCGACCGTCGCCCCGGACAGTTCCGTATACAAGGTCTGGGCAATGTCTTCACGGGAAATGCCCATGGCCCGCAGCTTATTCTGATCCAGGTCGACGTGCATAATCTTATTTTTCTGGTCCCAGTTGAGGAAGACATTTTCCGTATTCGGGTCCTTGGCAATGCGCGCCGCGATCTGCTGGGCATAGGCTTTGACCTTATCCGTATCGTAGCCGGATACGCGCAGCATGATGGGGTAATCCGACGGCGGCCCTAAGGGCACGTTCTTGACGTTGCAGCGGACGTTGGGGAACTTGTCGGCCATTTCCTGTTTGATGGACTGCGTCAATTCTTCCCTCGTCTGCGTATCCTTGGCGACGACGACGAACTGGGCGTAGTTATTGGCCGGCAGGACCGGTTCGATGGTCAGGACGAAACGCGGTGCCCCTTCGCCGACGTAGTACGAATAATCCTTGAGCTTCGCCTGCTGACTGTCCAGATACTGGGCAAAGCGGGATGCTTCCTTCTGCGTGGCCTGCATGGACGAGCCTTCAGGCAGGGTCATTTCGACGATGAGTTCCGGCCGCAGAGAGGGCGGGAAAAATTCCTGGGGAATGAGTTTCATCATGCCGACGGACAAGATGAACATAGCCGCTGTCCCGCCGATGACTAATACCCGGTGGGTCAGGCACCAGGTCAGGACCTTGCGGAAGAAGACGTAGAACCGGCTCTGATACAAGGGCTCCGGCTCTTCGCCTTTGGCCACTTTCGGCTTGATCAGGTAATAGCCGAAGAGCGGCGCCACCATGACCGATACGATCCACGACAAGACCAGGGCCGCCGTGATGACCGGGAACAAGTCCTTACAGAATTCCGACGCTGCCCCATCGGCAAAGGCGACGGGAATGAAGCCGGAGCAGGTAATGAGGGTCCCCGTCAGCATGGGCTTGGCCGTCGCCTTGAAGGCATAGCAGGCCGCATCGACGCGGTTCATGCCCTTCTCCAGCTGGACCGTCATCATTTCGACGGCAATGATGGCGTCGTCGACGAGGAGGCCCAGGGCGATGATCAGGGAACCTAAGGAAACCTTATGCAAGTCGATGCCGGCTACTTCCATAACACAGAAGACGCCGGTCAGGACCAGTGGGATACAGAAAGCGACGACCAGGCCCGTCCGCAGTCCCAGGCTGAGGAAGCTGACGACGAGGACGATGATGATGGCTTCACGCAGGGTGTTGGTAAAGTCGCTGATGGACTCTTTGACGACCTGCGGCTGGTCCGATACCTGGTGGATTTCCATGCCGGCCGGCAAATCGGATTTGACGCTTTCCTGCAACTTCTTCAAGTTTTCGCCGAGCTGGAGGTTATTGCCGCCGCTCTTCATGGACAAGGCGATACCGACGGCAGGCTTGCCATTATAGAACATCTTCGGGTCCGCCGGTTCTGTATAGCGCCGTTCGACCGTGGCGATATCGCCCAGGCGGAAGACGCGGCCATTGGCATTGATGGGCAGGTTGCGGATGGCTTCGACGTCTTCAAAGACACCGGACAGGCGCAGGTAGACGTTGTCCGACTGGGTATCGACCATGCCGGCCGGCGTCATCTGGTTCTGGCCTTTGACGGCATTGGCGATGGTCGTCGGCGCAATCCCCAGTTCGGCCAGTTTGGAATTGGCCACTTCGATGTAGACCTTTTCCGACTGTTCGCCGACGAGTTCGACTTTGCTGACATCGTCGACGGACATCATCATGCGGCGTATCTTTTCCGCTTTCTGACGCAATTCTTCATACGAATAGCCATCGCCGGTGATAGCATAGATAGAACCGTAGACGTCGTCGAAACGGTCGTTGTAATAAGGCCCATAGACGCCTTCGGGCAAATCTTTCTTCATATCTTCCGTCAAATTGCGGACTTCATGCCAGGTGCTGCGGATGCTGTCGCGCGGCGCCTTGTCGTCGAGGTAGACGTAGATGACCGACTGGCCGGGCCGGGAATAACTCTTGATGTAATCCAGGTTCGGCGTATCCTGCAGTTTCTTTTCGATTTTATCCGTCACCTGTTCCTGCATCTGTTCCGCCGTGGCACCGGGCCAGGCGACGGAGACGACCATAGTCCGAACCGTATACGTCGGGTCTTCCATGCGGCCCAGTTTCATGTAGGAAAAGATACCGGCAATGGCGACGAGGATGATGAAGTACCAGACGAGGACGCGGTTGTGAATAGAGACTTCCGATAAATTTTTCATTCATCTTCCCCCTCTACGCGGACTTTCTGTCCTTCACTGAGCATATGGACGCCGGCCGTGACGACGACATCACCGCGGCTGAGGCCCGTGACTTTGACCGTATTATCGCCAAAATCCTGGACCGTCACGTCTTTCAGGGACAAGGTCTTATCCTTGCCGACGACCCAGACCTGGGGCGTGTCGCCGGTCTGATAGATGGCGGCCAGCGGCAGGACGAAGGTATCTTCAGCGGCTGCCTGTTCACTGCCGTTGGCAACCGTAGCCGTCATGCCGAGCTGCATGCCGTCCGGCGGATTGGGCAGGGAAATATTGACCTGGTACGTCCGCGACGCCGCATCGGCCATAGGAGCCACTTCGCGGACGACACCGGCGGTCTGCTGGTTCTGGAGGGCCCAGAAGGTGACGGTCACGTTCTTGCCGACCGGAAAATCGGCCAATTTATTTTCCGGTACATTGACCTGGACTTCCAGGTCCCCTGAATGGACCAGGGTGACTACAGTCTGGCCGGCAGCGACGACCTGGCCGACTTCCGCCGATACGGCTGAGATGACGCCGTCGGCATCGGCCGTGAGCTGCGTATAGGATAACTGGTTTTCCTGCGCCTGCTGGGCTGCCAAGGCCTGGTTATACTGGGCCGAAGCCTGGTCGTAAGCCGTCTGGTACTGGTCCAGGACGGACGCGCTGATGGCATCCATATCGTATAATTGCTGATAACGGGTTAAATTGGACTGGGCCAGCTGGAGCTGAGCAGCAGCGGCGTCGACCTGGGCCTGGGTCTGATTGACAGCCTGGGCCACGTCTTTTGGGTCGACCGTCATCAGGACGTCTCCGGCATGGACCTGGGAGCCGAGCTGGACGTTGCGGGCCGTAATGCGGCCGCCGGCCTGGAAGGACAAATTACTCTGGTATCGGCCCTTGACCGTCCCCGAATAGGTACCGGCCGTCGTGCCCGCCGTTTCACTGCCGACCTGGATGGCCTTGACCAGCTGGGGCTGTTCGGCCTGCTGGGTCTGCTGGCCGCAGCCTGTCAGGCCCAAGGCCGTCAGGACGGCTATGACGAGGACTGTATATTTCCAATCGCGTTTCATGGCTTCATCTCCTTTGTGGGATTAAGGGCAGCAATATCGGCTTCAGCGGCATTGTCGGCCACTTGATGCATGAGCTGCAACGCCGGCCCCAGCGTCACCTCATCGACGCCCTGGACGAGGACGTCGACCCATTTCCTTAAAATCTCTTCCATCGTATCCTGCAGCTCCCGGGCCTTGGGCGTCAAATAGAGATACTTGTAACGCCGGTCCGTCCCCTGCTGGCGCCGGCTGACGAATCCCTTCGCCTCCAGCGTCTTCAGATTCCGGGCCACCAGGGCTTTGTCGGCCTGCATGACCTGACAGAGCTCATTCTGCCGGCAGCCATCGTGGCTGTACAAACTCAGGAGCGTCACATGTTCCGAATAAGACAAATTCCAAGGACGGCACGCTTCGACCACATAGGCTTGGGAACGCTGGTTGATGACACTGAAATCATGACCAGCCTTCAAATAATCCATGTGCTGCATCCCCTTTTCTTCAGTGATTAGTTGATTTGCTCAACTATTTATTTCCAGTATAGCAAAAAGAACGGGAAAAAGCAAGGGACGGCCAAAGGCCGTCCCGCAGGCCGCAGCCTAGAGCCGTTCATCGAGTTTTGGGGCTAACGTCCCTACCGGTCGCAGGCCGCATCGTAGGGGACGTCCTGTTAAGGCGTCCCGCGTGAATCCTGTGTACATCCCCGATGACATGCGCGGCAACAGATTCAAACTGACGACATCGCCTCTTTTTGAGTTTTAAGTTTGTAGTTTTTAGTTTGTAGCAAATGGTAAAAAATTTAAGACCAGCTTCTACAAACTCCGTACTACAAACTATAAAGTAAAAGGGGCCTCGCATGATGGCCGAAGCCTTCGTGCGACAGCCCCTACGCATACGGCCGCAGGCCGTGTATTTTTTTCTGGCCTGCCACCCGCGGACTGCGGCCTGCGTCTTTCCTACAAATGTATCCGCCGGCTTACTTTCTTCCCGACGACGGGGATTTTTTCGATATCTTCTGCCGTGAGGGCCCGGAAGACGACGAGGCCGATGAGGTAGACCAGGGCTGCGGCCATGATGGCGGCGATGGTGGCCACGGCGTTGCCGAAGAGGACGAACAAGGCGTGGTGGACGAGCCAGGCCGTGCCGGCCATGGCGGCGCCGGCCAGAAAGAGTTTCCCGATGTAGCCCCACTGGACGCGGTAGGCAATGTATTTACGGGCAAAGTAAAGATTGAGCGCCGTAGCGACGGCCAAATCGGCATTGGTCGCCCAGGCGGCGCCGACTTCGCCCAGCCAGGGAATGGCCGTCAAGTGCCAGCTGAGGATAATCTTGACGACGGCCGCGGCGGCCATGTTGTACAGCGGGACGGCCGTATGGCCCATGCCCTGCAAAAGGCCGCTGGTGATCTGCTGGAGACCGACGAGGAAGACCGAAATGGACAGGACGCAGATGGCCGGCCCCGCTGCCGGCGTCGCATAGAGGAGCCGGGAAATGGGTACGGCCAGGACGGCCAGGCCCAGGCAGGCCGGCACGGTGATGACGTTGGCAATGCGCATGGCCGTGTCGGTCCGGTCGAGGATGACGTCCCGATTCCGCTGGGAAAAGGCAGCCGATACGGCCGGGACGAGGCTCGTCGCCAAGGCGATGGTCAAGATAGCCGGCAGCTGGACCAGGCCGTTGGCCATGCCCGTCAGATAGCCGTAAAGGGCCGTCGCCTGATGGGTGCTGTAGCCAGCTGCTTCCAGACGCAGGGGCACGATGAACAAGTCGATGCTGGCCACGGCCGGCAGGAGCATGTTGGCCGCCGCTACGGGCACGGCCAGGACGATGAGCCGGCGGATGATGCGCCGCGGCGACTGGATGACGAAGACGCCGTCGTCATCGGGCATGGGATGGCGGCTGTGACGGTAATACAGGAAAGCGATGAGCACCAGCCCTGCCGCCGCCCCCGGGACGGCGCCGAAGGCGGCACCGGCAGCGGCCCATTCCAGACCCTTCGGCAAGAGAATCCAGGCCAGGACGAGCATGGTGCAGACCCGGACAAACTGGTCTGCCATCTGGGACAGTGCCGTCGGCGTCATGAGCTGCAGGCCCTGGAAATAGCCGCGGAAACAGCAGGCGATGACCGACAGGCTCAGGGCCGGCGCCAGGACGGCCAGAGCCGGAAAGACCCGGCTATCGCGGACGATGCCCATTTCGACCAGGCCATGGGCGCCAAAAGGCAGGGCCAGGCCGCAGACGACGGCGACGACGGTCATGAAGACCAGGGTCACATGAAAGATACGGCGGACGCCGCTGTAATGGCCTTTGGCCGCTTCCTCAGCGATCATGATGGACACGGCAATGGGAATCCCGGCGCCGATAATGCTCAGGAGCAGGATATAGATGGGATAAGCCATCTGGTACAGGCCGATGCCTTCGCCCCCCAAGAGGCGCGACAAGAAGATACGGTTCAGCCCGCCCAGGATCTTGACGACGATACCGGCCACGGTGAGGACCATGGCGCCCCGTAAAAAGGAGTTCTTACTCAAGGGAATTCCCCTTTCTCAATGATGAAAAGGCCACCAGCAGCGTCTGGATAAAGGCCAGGACGTCGGAAATCCCAGCCAGGGAGACGCGGACCATGACGGGCATGTTGGGCACAAGGCGGAAACGGCGGCGCAGGGACGGTTCCAGTTTGGAAAGGTCGGGTATATCGGCGACGCGCTGCCACTTCAATTCCAGGACGTCTTTCTTCTGAGCGATGAGGACCAATCCTTGGGCCTTGGCGTCGAGGCGCGTTTCCGTGACCTGCAGCAATTTCTCTACGGGCTGGCTGGGCTTGCCGTAGCGGTCGGCCAGTTCCCGGCGCAGGTCGGCCAGTTCTTCTTTCGACGATAAGACGGCCAGGCGCTGGTACATTTCGATTTTCTGGCCGCCATTTTGGATATAGCCGTCGTCGATAAAGGCGTCGACGTGGATTTCCATGACCGTTTCCGGTGGCGGCGGCGCTGCTTCCTTGCCGTTCTGAGCCTTGGCGATGGCATCTTCCAGCATATGGCAGTACATGGCAAAGCCGACGCTGGCGATATTGCCGTGCTGTTCCCGACCCAGGAGGTTGCCGGCGCCGCGGATTTCCAGGTCACGCATGGCAATCTTGAAGCCCGAGCCGAGTTCGGTGAATTCCTTGATGGCCTGCAAGCGTTTTTCGGCGACTTCCGACAGGACCTTGTCGCGGCGGTAGAGGAAATAGGCATAGGCCATGCGATGGCTCCGACCGACGCGGCCGCGCATCTGATAGAGCTGGGACAGGCCGAAGTGGTCGGCGTCGTAAATGATGATGGTATTGGCATTGGCTACGTCCAGGCCGTTTTCGACCAGGCTCGAACAGAGGAGGACGTCGTATTTGCCTTCATAGAAATCGAACATGACCGATTCCAGCAGGCTCCCGGCCATCTGGCCGTGGGCGATGCCGATGGTCACATCCGGCAAGAGGGCCTGGAGTTCGTCTTTCATCTTTTCGATGGTCGCAACGCGGTTGTAGACGAAGAAGACCTGGCCGCCCCGCCGTTTTTCGCGCATAATGGCATCGCTGACGATGCGGGCGTCGTATTCGGTCACATAGGTCTGGACCGGGAAACGGTCTGTCGGCGGCGTTTCGATGACGCACATTTCCCGCAGGTTGACCAGGGACATGTGCAGCGTCCGCGGAATCGGCGTGGCGCTCAGGGACAGGACGTCGATATTGGCTGCCCAGGCCTTCCATTTTTCCTTCTGGGCCACGCCGAAGCGCTGTTCTTCATCGACGACCAGGAGACCCAGGTCCTTGAACTTGACCTTCTTGTTGAGCAGGCTGTGGGTCCCGATGAGGACGTCGATATCGCCGGTCAGGGTCCGGGCCAGGATATCTTTCTTTTCTTTATACGAGCGGAAGCGGTTGAGGACGTCGACGTGGACGCCGAAGGGACCGAAGCGTTCCATAAAGGTCTGGAAATGCTGCTGCGACAAGACCGTCGTCGGCACCAGGACGGCGACCTGCTTGCCAGCTGTGACGGCTTTGAAGATGGCCCGCATGGCCACTTCAGTCTTGCCGAAACCGACGTCGCCGCAGACCAGGCAGTCCATGGGCGTCGGCTTTTCCATGCTGGCCTTGATATCGCGGACGGCTTTCAACTGATCTTCCGTTTCTTCATAAGGAAAGGCTTCTTCAAATTCCTTCTGGAACGGCGTATCCGGCGGAAAGGCATAGCCCTGGACGACTTCCCGCTTGGCATAGAGGGCGACGAGTTTTTCTGCCAGGTCGGTAATGGACTTCTGGGCCTTGGCCCGCGTCTTCTGCCAGTCGGAAACGCCCATTTTCTGTAATTTCGGCGTATCCCCTTCGTTACCGATGTAGCGCTGCAACAGGGACAACTGGTCCGTCGGCACGTAGAGGATATCCTTGCCGGCATAGTGGATTTCCAGATAATCCTTGTGGACACCATCCATTTCAATGGTCTTGATACCGATGTAGCGGCCGATGCCGTGGACTTCGTGGACGACGTAATCGCCGGGCTTGAGGTCGGTAAAGACGTTGATTTCCTGGCCTTTGGCGGCATGATGGCGCAGGCGCCGCTTCTGGGTGCCGAAGACATCCCGTTCGGCGACGACGACGATTTTGGCATAAGGCAGCTCGAAGCCGTCGTGGATCTCCCCTTCGACGACGTAGACGCCGCCTGGCGTACTCTGGTCATCATCGTAGTCCCGGAACGGCAGCTCATGCTGCTTCATCCAGGCCTGGAGCGAAGCCCGCCGGTCGCGGCTGTTGATGACGAAGAGGATTGTATTCCCCAGGTCCCGCCAATGGTCCACTTCTTCTTCCAGGAGGTTGAACTGCTTCTGGAAACTGGCCATCATCTTGGCGGCAAAGCTGGCCGACGTGTCTATCATCATATCCGGCACGGACTGGGCCATGAGCGACAAGATGAGCTGCGGCCCCGGGCGCTGGGCTGTGACCAGATTTTTCCAGGACGCCAGGCGGCCCTTATAGTCGTCGGACTCCTTGAGGACCTTCTTCAGGCCTTCGCGGACGCGGTTCGGTTCATCCCAGATGATGACGCCCTGTCCGGCATAGTCCAGGAGCGTATATTTCTCGTCATCCTGGACAGTCAGGGAAATGGGCAGGATGCGGGCCTTTTCCCGCTGGTCCTGGGATTTCTGGCTGTCTGTATCGAACGTGCGCAGGCTGTCCAGTTCGTCGCCGAAGAACTCCAGGCGCAGGGGCTGCGGTTCGTTGACGGCATAGATATCGACGATGTCGCCGCGGACGGAAAAATGACCGCGCCGTTCGACCATGTCGACCCGTTCATAGCCGGCGTCGACGAGGTGCTGCAACAACTCGTCGCGGTCGTAGTCCTGATGGATGGCCACGTCGATAGCGGCGGCATCGATGCGCTGCGGCGCCATGACGTACTGGGCCGCTTCTTCCGGTGCCGCCAGGATCAGGAGCCGGTCACCCTGGCGCAGGCGGCCCAAGGCTTCCATCTGCCGGGCCGTCCGGTCCAGGCTCTTGGCCGTCGTCGTAAAGACGGCCTTGTCGACGACAGGGAAATCCAGGACTGGCAGGTCCGGTACCAAAAAGGCCAGGTCCGCCATCCAGGCCGCAGCCTGTTCCCGCGACGGGACGACGAGGACGGCCTGCCCCGGCTTTTCCGTCAGGGCCTTGGCGACGAGGGCGCTCTTGACGGAACCGCTGAGGCCGTAGATACTATGACAGCCGGGCTGGGAAAACGCAGCCACGGCGGAGCGGATATTTTCATCTTGATTCATCCATTGAAAGAATTGCTTCATATCGTTTTTACCTCATGACAAATTGGGGCTGTCGCATGAAGCCCTGGAAAACAAGGCGGTCCATGCGCAGCCCTTATCGTGATTCAACTGCAACTATTTAATTATATCATAGTTCACTGGCCCCTGCCAGTAGCGATTAGAAGACCGACGCGCCCTGCATGATGATGGCTTCCCGTTCTTTCCGGCTCATCTTGAGGAAATTCGTCTTCTTCAGCTTATCTTCATAAGACGAATCCATACCGTTCATCTTCTGGGCGACATCCTTGCGGATCTGCGGTAGCAGGCTGTAGAGGTTGCGGCCCGGGCAGTCCGTACTGTTGACGTCGCGATGGCCTACGATGGTAGACGGACCCGGCACGATGCTGTAGATCTTGCAGATCCAGGCGACCAGTCCTTCCAGGGAGTAGATCTGGGCCGGCGTGGGAATTTCCTTTTCAAAATTGCCCGTCACATTGATGCCGACGGTATGGTAGTTCTGCCCTTCGGCATGAGCACCGACCGTAGCCAGCGGGCGGCCCCGTTCAATGGTCCCGTCTTTGCGGATGACGTAATGGTAACCGATACCGGCCCAGCCGTTGGCCAGATGGGCGCGATGGATAGCCGCTGCCGACGTATCGCCATCGGGGATGCCGACGTGATGGATGACGACCATGTCCGTCTTCGGCCGCAGGAGCAGCGTTTCGCGGAACTGGAAATGCGTTTCCTTGATGGCCATCGGTTCGGCCGGCGCCGCATCGGTCACGGGATTATAGTTGCGCATGACGCCGCGGGCTCCGGCGGGTTTCGCCGACCGCGGGACATTGCCGATGACTGCGGGCTTGGCGGCTGTGCTGGCTGCAGCGGCTGGCTGGGACGATACAGGCGCCGTCTTGCCGGCCTGGTCTTTTTTCGTCTTCCCTGCCTTCTTGGCAGCCTTAGCGGCTTTGGCCTTGGCCCTGGCTACGGCATCCATGTGCTGGTCGACACTGGCGACGCCCGTCGTATAGGCTGCGCCTTCATTGTCGGCAGCACTCGCCAAAGAACCTGTCGTCATGCCCAGGGCCAGACAAAGGGTCAAGGCCAGGGCAGATATCATTTTTTTCGTTTTCACGATACATACACTTCCCCATGTTGTTGTTTGATTTTCTGGCAGAGCCGGTCCCACAGGGCCTGCGGTTCCGGATGGCCGTACGTCCCGAGCCGGATGTGCGGCTTGGCCCGGCCGTGGTAATCGCTGCCCAAGGTCGCCATCAGGCCATAGTTATCGGCAATGCGGCGGTAAAAAGCACTCGTCCCTTCGTCGTGATAGCTGCAATAGGCTTCGATGCCATCGAGGCCCGTAGCGATGAGCTCTTCCGTCAGCGGCCGGTTCTGCTTCATATTGGCACCGGGATGGGCCAGGACGGCGACACCGCCGTGGTCGTGGATGATGGCGACGGCTTTGGCAAAATCCATGAAGGTCATGGGCACGAAAGCCGGGCCTCCCTGGCCGCAGATATCCCAGCCAAAGTTGACGTATGGCGCATCGCTCCGCGCCCCACCCGGCCGGTACGGTGCCAGGACGGGACAATCCGCATTGCGCGGGTCCGCCAGGGCGACGCGGGCGATATGGACGGACGCAACGGCATCGCCGCTGCAGAGCTTCCAGATAGCCGGCCGGTCGAGGACGATGCCCAGGGCTTCGACGGCGTCGAGGACCTTTTCTGAAATCGCCCGGCGCTGGCCGTATACATCCTTTTCAATGGCCGCAAAAACAGGGTCCTCGGCATGGATGCCATAGCCGAGAAGGTGGAAATTCTTCCCTTTATACTGGCAGCTGATTTCGATGCCCGGCACCAGGTTCAAGCCCAGCCGGGCCGCTTCCTGCCGCGCTTCCGGGATAGCCCGGGCCGAATCGTGGTCGGTCACGGCGACGGTCGTCACGCCGGCATCGGCGCATTGGCGCATCAAGTCGGCCGGCTCGAATTGGCCATCCATACTATATTTCGTATGCATATGCAGATCAAGCCATGTTTCCATACATGCACTTCCCTTCTTCAAACATCTTCCCTATTATACTACGCTTCTCCGGCCCCTGCCAGTCATGACAAATCAATTATTCGATTTTTGAATTTTATCGTTTTGAAATCTCTATCACTAATTTTTTAAGTTTTTATTTACATTTTCTAAAATCTTTTCTATAATATCTCCAACGGATGCAAAAAAGTCATTACGACGCATCTATCGACTACCTCATTACAATAAAATATTCATTCAAAGGAGAATCCATTATGACAGAAATGCAGCAGTATGTAGAAGACGTGCTGGCCATCATCCAGCGCCGTGACCCTGAACAGACGGAATTCCAGAACGCAGCCCGCGAAGTACTGACGTCCCTCGTGCCCATGCTGGAAAAGGAACCGAAATATAAACAGCACCACATCCTGGAACGCATCATCGAACCGGAACGCGTCATCATTTTCCGCGTCCCCTGGGAAGATGACAACGGCGTCTTCCACGTCAACCGCGGCTACCGCGTCCAGGCCAACAGCGCCATCGGCCCTTACAAAGGCGGCCTGCGCTTCCACAAGAGCGTCAACCTGAGCATCTTGAAGTTCCTGGCTTTTGAACAGATCTTCAAGAACGCCCTGACCGGCCTTCCCATCGGCGGCGGCAAAGGCGGCTCGGACTTCGACCCGAAAGGCAAATCGGACCGGGAAGTCATGCATTTCTGCCAGAGCTTCATGACCGAACTGTGCCGCCACATCGGCCCCAACATCGACGTACCGGCTGGCGACATCGGCGTCGGCGCCCGTGAAATCGGCTTCCTCTATGGCCAGTACAAACGCATCCAGGACGCTTTCGATGCCGGCGTACTCACAGGCAAAGGCATTGATTACGGCGGAAGCTTCGCCCGTACAGAAGCTACCGGCTATGGTCTCCTCTATTTCGTCAAGGATATGCTGGACAACAAGAACATCGACATCAAAGGCAAGACGGTCATCGTTTCCGGTTCGGGCAACGTCGCCATCTATGCCATCGAAAAAGCCCAGGCCCTGGGTGCCAAGGTCGTCACCTGCTCCGACTCCAGCGGCTATATCTATGACGCCAATGGCATCGACGTCGCAACCGTCAAGGACATCAAAGAAGTCCGCCGCGGCCGCATCAAAGAATACATCGAAACCCATCCGGATGCAGAATACCACGAAAACAGCCGCGATATGTGGAAAATCCCGGCCTTCATCGCCCTCCCCTGCGCTACACAGGGCGAAATCGACCTGGAATCGGCTAAAATCCTCGTCCAGAACGGCGTAAAAGCCATCGGCGAAGGCGCCAACATGCCGTCGACCCTCGACGCTATGGCTTACTTCCAGGAACACGGCGTCCTCTTTGCGCCGGCCAAAGCTGCAAATGCCGGCGGCGTCGCCGTATCGGCCCTGGAAATGGCTCAGAACTCGGAACGCCTGTCCTGGCCCTTTGAAAAAGTCGACGCTACCCTCAAAGACATTATGCGCAACATCTTTGAAGAATCCCGTGACAACGCCGCAAAATACGGCGTCCCCGACAACTACGTCGCCGGTGCCAACATCACGGCCTTCATGAAAGTCGCCGACGTCATGATTGAACAAGGTTTAGTGTAAGATATAGAAAAGGGATTGTCGCACATGCGACAATCCCTTTTTTGCTGTAGGGGACGCCCAGAGGGCGTCCCGCTGTGAATTTTGTGTATTCCCTACCATGCAGCAGTTAGCGGATGGTTAACAATTTAAAACCAGATTATACAAACTATAAAATGAAAAAGGACCCCGCATGATGGCAAAAGCCTTCGTGCGGGGTCCT
>OHBJ01000370.1_pt1 | contig 28283 bp, 20 predicted proteins | sample 1577241 | NCBI WGS metagenome assembly OHBJ01 (sample SAMEA3541594, study PRJEB24748) | human gut metagenome | biome: human gut; feature: human-associated habitat; material: faeces | place: China | collected 2012 | reverse complement strand
TACCCCCCTTATGGGTATATATTTACTCTCATATAGGTTTTACCCAATTAAGGGTAGGCACGGTAGGCACTCCGTGTAATCAACTGTGTTGCAGAATAATATCTGTCTACCGTACCCCTTTGAGGGTAGGCAAAATGGGTAGGCACGGTAGGCACTTTGCCTACCCTCACGTAAAAAATGCCTACCCTCACAGGCAGAGGGTAGGCAGAGGGTAGACATCTTAAAATTGTTCTATATGTCGGATTAACATATAGAACACCTCTATGGAACGGGGGCAGGAATGCCCCGTCTGAAGCCGCGTCAGCGCCTGGCAAGGGGTGTATTAGCCGCTGGCGCGGCTTTTGGCGGAGGCAGGAATGCCTCCGTTCCATAGGGAGGTCTCCGCCCCCTTGCCTGCGCTCCATGTACGCGTTATTTCAGGAAGCCGGCGCGGCGGATGGCGGCGAGGAGCTTTTCGCTGCTGCCCTCCATCATGGCGCGGGTGTAACGCACGTCGGTGAATACCTGCGCAAGGCTCTCTTTGCCGTTCTCGGCCACGAACCGGGCGTTGTCAGGGTATTCGTCCTTCACGCGGTAGTTCTCCAGAATCTCGGCATCTGTGAGCTCCGGATATTTCTCGTTGAAGAGGAATGCTGACGTTTCGAGCCGCTCGGCCTCAACGCCGCCGTCGGCGGGATAACCGAGTGCCACGCAAGCCACCGGCACCACGAGTCCGGGCAGCCCGAGAAGCTGCGAAATCTCCTCCGGATTATAGGTGACGGTGCCGAGATAGCATGAGCCGAGGCCGTTGAGTTCGGCGACGGTCACTATCTGCTGGGCGAGGATTACGGCATCGGTCATGGCCGAGGAGAATGACATGAAGTTGTCGTAACAGGGTTCGGCGCCGCTGAGGCGGCACCAGCGCGAGAAGAGGTTGAAGTCGGCGCAGACGGTGAGCAGCACATCGGCCTCCACGGCTGCGGGCTGGTTGAAGTGAAAACCTTCCAGGGCTTTGCGTCCCTCCCCTTTGCGCGAGGCCACGATGCTGTAGGTCTGCATGTTGCCGGTGTTGGGGGCGTGCGAGGCGTCGGCCACGATTTTCTGAAGCAGCGCATCGTCCACGCGGCGGTCGGTGAAATGGCGGCGCGTCCTGCGCCCGGCAAAATAGTTCATGTCCATAAAGCAGGTATTATGATTTTGAGGTTAAACGGGTTGATGGGCGGGACGGAGCAGGTCGTTGACCGTCTTGACGGGGTTGAAGGTCCCGGCGGGCACTTCGAGGAAGATGGTGTTCCACCCTGCCATGGCGCCGTTCCAGAGTCCCGGCAGCTCCAGCGCCTTTATCTCCACTCCCTCGCGGCTCTTCTGCGAGATGAAGCCGGTGGTGGCGTCCACGAAGTCGGGGAGGTTGAACTTGCGTCCCTTGTAGTCGCGCACGGCGCAGACGAGGTCCACGGGATTGAAGTGTGTCGCCTCCTTCAGCATCTTGGCAGACTCGCGGTTCGAGAGGTCAATCTGCGAGGTTTCGAGAATCTGCGGCGACACGGTGCCGTCGGCGGCATAGACGAGGAAAGGTCCTCCGCCGGGTTCTCCTTCGTTTGGCACCATCCCGCAGACGCGCAGCGGGCGGTTGAACTTCCCGAAAAGGTAGCCGGCCAGTTCCTGGTCGTCCATATTCTCTGCGTGGTCTTCGGTGATACAGAGGGTTTTGCGTGCGAAGCTGAGCATCTCCTCCATCTCCTCGCGCGAGGGTGTCTTGCCGTTTTCAAGCTTGCGGCAATACTCGTCGAGGCGTATCTTTGTGCCTACCAGCACTCCGCCGATTATCTTCTTGAAGAGGATGGTCTTCTCTCGGAGGGCATCGGGCACCACGTTGTCTATATTCTTGAGGAAGACGATGTCTGCCTCCAGGTCGTTGAGGTTTTCGATGAGCGCGCCGTGTCCGCCGGGACGGAAGAAGAGGTTGCCGTTCTCGCGGTACGGTTCCCCTTTGAGGTCGGCGGCAACGGTGTCGGTCGAGGGTTTCTGCACTGAGAATGTTATGTCAAACTTCACTCCGTACTTCTGTTCCAGGAGGCGTTTCACCTCTTCCACCTTGCGCGCGGCAGGCTCTTTGTGCTCTTGGCTGACGGTGAAGTGCACGGCGACATTCCCCTTGCGGTCGGCGGCATACTGAGCGCCTTCGGCCAGGTGTTCCTCAAGCGGCGTGCGCGACGCGCCGGGCACCTTGTGGAAACGTAGCAACGCCTTCGGGAGCTTGCCGTATCCGAGTCCCGGCGTTTCGAGCAGCAGGGAGGCAACCTTCTTGTACTCGCCGTCGGCTATGAGCGAGAGGATGCTCTTGCCCTCGGCGGCCATGGCGGCGGCATTGAGTGCGTCGAAGAATGCGAACTCGGTGATGCGGGCGAAGAATGTCTTCATGAAGTCGTCCTGCGGCTTGGAGTCCTTGCCGTTGAGGAATGCGAACACGTTCTTGAACATGCGCGAGGCGGCGCCGCTGGCCGGCACCATCTTCACCACCTTTCCGCCGCGGGCGGAATAGTCTTCCCAGATGCCGACGGCTGTCTTCTCGAGTTCCGGCGTGACGCGCGTAATGCCGTCGCCTGCGGTAGCGGCGCCCTTCAGGCGCAGATACGGGAATCCGTTGCGGAGCATTTGCAGCTGCTGCTTGAACTTCACCGGTGTAATTCCTTTCTTTTCAAGGATTTCAAGGTCTTCTTTTCTTAATGTCATTTGTCTAAAAGTGCTTATATGTTAGTAGTCATCTTTGGGTCAGCAACGGGTTACGGTCTTCACACCTTTCACCCCCTTGAGCTTCTTTACGAGCATCTTGAGCGACTGGTTCCCGGAAACTCCGAGCACGAGGTGTCCCTGGAAGATACCGTCGTCCGACGAGATGGAGATGTTTCTGAGCTGCGTGTCGGGGTCTTTGGAGATGATGGAGGTGAGATTCGTCACGATGCCGATGTCGTCGGTGCCGATTATGCGCAGCGTCACGGGACGCAGCGTGGAGGCACCCTCGGTGTCGCTCCAGCGGACGCGGATGAGGCGGTAGGGATAACGGCGGCGTATGTTCTCGGCGTTTGGGCAGTCGGATTTGTGGATTTTCACCAGGCCGTCCGAGGAGATGAATCCGAAGACATCGTCGCCGTGAATCGGGTTGCAGCAACGGGCGAAGCGGTAGTTCATGCCGCGCAGCGAGCGGTCGCCGATGGTGATGATGTCGTGGTCGTCGGCCTCCTGAGCGTTGACTATCTTGAACTCTTCGGCGGAGACGCGGTGTGCCTCTTCGGCTTTCTGACGGGTGCCGGCAGCCACATAGTCGCCGAGGAATCGGCCCGGGTCTACTTTCTCGTCGGTGATGTCGGCGTAGAAATCGTTCACCATCTTGTATCCGCGCTTTTTGATGAGATGCATGAGCAATGCCTCGTCGAACTCTATCTTGCGGTTTCGGGCACGGCGTTCCAGCGTCTCCTTGCCGAGCTGAGCCTTGCGGGCGCGGCTCTCGTTGAGGCTTTGGCGTATCTTGTTGCGCGCCTTGGAGGTGACTACCGTCGCCAGCCAGTCCTGCTTGGGGGTCTGTGTCGAGGAGGTTACGATTTCTATGAGGTCTCCGTTCTGCACCTTATAGTTAATCTTTTCATGGCGTCCGTTTACGATGGCTCCGACGCAGCGCGAGCCCACGCCGGAGTGTATGGCGAAGGCGAAGTCGAGCACCGTGGCGCCGTTGGGGAGTCGCAGCAACGCCCCTTTCGGAGTGAAGGCGAATACCTCCTTGGCGTAATTGTCCAGGCGCATACCTTTCATCAGCTGCATTGCGCCCTCGTCGCTGCTTTCCAGTATGTCGCGGATGTTGTTCATCCACTGGTCTGCGGTGTCGCTGTGGCCACCCTTGTAGCGCCAGTGGGCGGCGAGGCCTTTCTCGGCCACGAGGTCCATCCGCCGGCTGCGGAACTGTACTTCCACCCACTTGTTGCCGGGGCCCATCACCGTGGCGTGGAGCGATTCGTAGCCGTTGCTCTTGGGCAGCGAAATCCAGTCCTTCATCCTCGAAGGGTTGGCGGTGTACATGTCGGCCAGGATGGAGTAAGCCAGCCAGCAGTCGCGTTTCTCGCGTTCGCGCGGAGTATCGATGATTACGCGTATGGCGAAGAGGTCGAAGATGCCGTCGAGGTCCACCTTCTGCTTCTTTATCTTTGCCCAGATGGAGGAGATGGACTTGGTGCGCCCCTTTATCTCGAAGCGCAGTCCGGCGGCGGTGAGTTCGCGTCGCACAGGCTCTATGAATTGCCTGATATACTCGTCTCGGGCGCGTTTCGTCTCGTTGAGCTTGGCCGCTATACGCTTGTACACCTCGCGGTTGGTATATTTCAGCGAGAGGTCTTCCAGCTCCCCTTTTATGGCGTAGAGGCCGAGGCGGTGTGCCAGCTGCGCGTAGAGGCAGTTGGCCTCGAAGGCCACGCTGCGCACCCAGTCGTCGTCGGGATGCAGGTTTATCATGCGCATCAGGGCCAGGTTCTCCACTATCATGATGATGATGACGCGGATGTCGGCGGCCAGCGATAGCAGCAGGCCGCGGAAGTTGTCCTGGTCTGCGTTCACACCTATGGTGGAGTAGCTCTTCACGTGGAGCAACGTCTTGACGAGCCATGCCACATCGTCGCCCCAGTCGCGCATCACCTCCTCAACGGGGAAGACGCCGGCGCGCACGTATGGCGCCAGCGAGATGGCGATGAGGATATTGATGTCGGGGTCCACCTTTTCGGCGAAGAGTTCCGCCGTGCTGAGCATTAGCAGCCGCACCGGTATTCCGTGCGCGTCCGCTACGGGGAGCTGCGCCTCTTCCACGCGGCGCATATATTCGCGCGCAGTGCCGAGCTGCGCCTCGTCGAGCATCTGCCGGGCGCGGGATGTCCATTGGGTTGATAGTGTGGAGAGAGAACGCAGCTGCGCTATGGTCAATCCGTCGTTCATGTCTTATGGTTTCTCAGTGGGTTCTGATAAAGTTAAAAATATAGTCGTAAGCCTGCCGCCGCGGGTCGGGAAGGCTGAGGATAAGGTCGTGGAGTCCGCCGTCCACCGTACGCACGTCGGCGCCTATCTTCGCGCCGCGCTCCCCGAGCATGGCCGGGTCGAGCACCGCATCGCCGTGCATGAACTCTTCGGTCCAGTCGCACCCTTCCACCTTCTTGCTGCTGTGCATGACGAGCACCGGCACGGTGATGTTGCGGCTGTGGCGCATCAGGTAGCCCTGCGCGCCGTCGACGGCGCCTATCCAGCTCATCGTAACAGGGGGCGAATAAGGCATCTTCCATTCTGTGTTGTACGACCACTGGCCGTGACAGCTGTCGAGCAGCGAGCAGGCGTAGCCGTCGCAGTGTGCCTGTTTTATCTTTGCGTTCTTAAACACCTTCCCGACGCCCGAAACCAGGGGTACCAGGAAGTTGCGGTAGAAGGCATTGTAATTCCATTCCAGGAAGGGAGAGTCGGTGACAACGCGCTGCACGCCGCAACGTGCGCCGCGCCGCGCCACATAGTATAGCACCGTGAGTCCGCCCGTTGAATGGCCTGAAAGGGTAATGTCCACGTTGCCGTCGCGGCGTATCTGGCACAGCGCCGAGTCTATGTCGGCGAAGTATTCCTGCATGTCACGGACGTTGAAGGGATACTGCCACGGCTCGCGCGAGCGGCCATAGCGGCGCAGGTCCACGGCGTAGAAGTTGAAGGCGGAGTCGGCGAAGAGGCGCCCCATCTCGCCCTGGAAAAAGTAGTCGTTGAACCCGTGGATGTAAAGGTATGCGCGGCGCGTGGGTTTCGCGGAACGCAGGCGCACTATGGTGGAGCGGCAGGGGCCGTCGAATGCCTCCCCCTGGTTCACGTAGCGTGCCTCGTAGCCCGGCAGGATGTCCGGATGCCACGAGAGGTCGGTTTCGGGCGTTTTCGGCCCTTTGTACTTCTCTTCGAGGTTCCATGCCGAGGCGCCGCACACGGCCGCCAGCGCGGCCAGTATCATCAGGATAATCTTCTTCATACCTCTTAAACGCCGGGGTTATGATTAAGTTCTTACTCAAGTTTCCGGAAGCTGACGCCGCCGGTGAAACAGTGCATTCCGGGCGTTCGCCGAATCCGGAATCTGAGTTCCTTATTACAGCACGCGCAGAACCCCGGGGCCCTGCGCGGCTGCGTCGTCACTGTCAGTCGGTGAGTTTGCGGTAGCGTATGCGGTGGGGCGTGGTGTTGCCGTCGCGCTTGCGCCGGTATTCTTCGTAGTCGCTGTACGAACCCTGGTAGAAGGTCACCTTGCTGTCACCCTCAAAGGCGAGGATGTGGGTGGCGATACGGTCGAGGAACCAGCGGTCGTGGCTAACCACCACGGCGCAACCGGCGAAGTTCTCGAGGCCTTCCTCCAGCGCGCGCAGCGTGTTGACGTCGATGTCGTTGGTAGGTTCGTCGAGAAGGAGCACGTTCCCTTCCTCCTTGAGGGCCATGGCCAGGTGGAGGCGGTTGCGTTCGCCGCCCGAGAGGACGCCGATTTTCTTCTCCTGGTCGGCGCCGGTGAAGTTGAACTTAGAGAGGTAGGCGCGCGCGTTCATGTCGCGGCCGCCCATGCGGAACGATTCCACTCCCTGCGAGATTACCTGGTAGACGGTCTTTTCGGGCGAAAGGTCCTTGTGCGTCTGGTCCACGTAGGCTATCTTGACGGTTTCGCCGACGTCGAACGTGCCTCCGTCCTGCTTTTCCTGCCCCATGATGAGGCGGAAGAGCGTGGTCTTGCCGGCGCCGTTCGGGCCTATGACTCCCACGATGCCGTTGGGCGGGAGCATGAAGTTGAGGTCGTCGAAGAGAACCTTCCCGCCGAAGGCTTTCTTCACGCCCACGGCCTCGATTACCTTGTTGCCGAGGCGCGGACCGTTGGGGATGAAGATTTCCAGCTTCTCTTCGCGCTGTTTCTGGTCTTCGTTGAGCAGGCGGTCGTAGCTCGAGAGACGTGCCTTGCTCTTGGCCTGGCGCGCCTTCGGCGCCATGCGCACCCATTCCAGCTCGCGCTCCAGCGTCTTGCGGCGCTTGGAGGCCTGCTTCTCCTCCTGTGCGAGGCGTTTCGACTTCTGGTCGAGCCACGAGGAGTAGTTCCCTTTCCAGGGGATTCCTTCGCCGCGGTCGAGCTCGAGAATCCATCCGGCCACATGGTCCAGGAAGTAACGGTCGTGCGTCACGGCGATTACGGTGCCGGGATATTGCTGCAGATGCTGTTCAAGCCAGTCGATGGACTCTGCGTCGAGGTGGTTGGTGGGCTCGTCGAGCAGCAGTATGTCGGGCTGCTGGAGGAGCAGGCGGCAGAGGGCCACGCGGCGGCGTTCGCCACCGGAGAGGGTCGATACCTTCTGGTCGTCGGGCGGACAGCGCAGGGCGTCCATGGCACGCTCCAGCTTGTTGTCAATGTTCCAGGCGTCGGCGGCGTCGAGCTTGTCCTGCAGCTCGGCCTGGCGCGCTATCAGCGCGTTCATCTTGTCCTCGTTCTCCAGCACTTCGGGGTCGGCGAAGGCTTCGTTCACGCGGTCGTATTCCGCCAGGAGGTCGAGCGTGGGCTGAACGCCCTCCTGCACAATCTCCTTCACGGTTTTTTCGGGGTCGAGCTTAGGTTCCTGCTCCAGGTAACCCACGCTGTAGCCCGGCGAGAAAACCACGTCGCCCTGATAGCTCTTGTCAAGTCCGGCTATGATTTTCAGAAGCGTTGACTTACCGGAGCCGTTGAGACCGATGATGCCTATCTTCGCACCGTAGAAAAATGAGAGATAAATATTCTTAAGTATCTGTCGCTGAGGGGGAATCACTTTGCTCACCCCTACCATCGAGAAAATTATTTTCTTGTCGTCAGCCATTGTGGTCTGTTACTTTTTAGATGTTCTGGGGCCGACTTTCACGCGATAGTCGCAGCGTACGCGGCCATGTGCTATATTTGAGAGTTTCGATTTTATGAACTGTTTGCGCAGCGGCGACACGCGGTCGGTGTAGACCGTGCCCAAAAGGTGGTCGTACTCATGCTGCATTATGCGGCTCAGGAAGCCGGAGAACTCCTTTTCGTGTTCCTCGAAGTTCTCGTCCTGCCAGGTGAGGCGCACATGCTCGTGGCGTTTCACCGGTTCCGACATTCCCGGCAGCGAGAGGCAACCCTCGTCGCGCGTCACCGGCTCGACGTCTTCCAGCACTTCAAGATAGGGATTTATGAGCACCATTTTGGAGTCCTTGCATTCGGGGAAGGTTTCGCCGAGCGCCGAGCCGTCGAGCACTATGAGCGCGATGGAGCGGCCTATCTGCGGCGCGGCGAGGCCTATGCCCTCGGCGTCGTACATCGTTTCCCACATGTCGGCTATCAGCTTTTCAAGCTCCGGATAGTCCTTGTCTATGTCTTCGGTCTCCTCGCGAAGCACGGGATGTCCGTAAAGATAAATCGGTAGAAGCATGGCTCTTTATTCTTCGACGGTTACAGGATTGGAGTATCGGTAAACGCGCGAAACGGCAATCTTGCCGCCGGCGTTATTGTCGGCCTCCTGCAGGCGCTGCTCGACCGTCACGGAAGCGGAAAGCAGGTATGTTCCGGCAGGTACGTTGTTGAAGCGGAACGAATTGCTGCCGGCCAATACCATGGCGGGATACTGCGTGTCGCCGGTAGAGGTGTTGAGCACTATCTGCACTGTCTGCTGAGAGTCCATGAGGTCGGCCCCTGTGATGCTGTATTCCTTGCCGTTGACCACCTTGCCGTCGAGATTCTCCAATTGCATCTCCGGGCAGTCCTTGAACTCGATGCGGTTGGTGTAAGTCTGGACGTCAGATTTCTTGAAGATAAAACGTACAGAGAGGGAACCCTTCGGGAGCACTGCGCCGTAGTTATAGTTCTGGTCGGCGATGTTGAGCATACCTATGGCATTGGCCGTCAGGCCCGAACCCTTTGCGAGAGGCAGGATGGCGCCTTCGGAGCTGGTATTGCGGAGCGCGGCGTAGGCACTGATGATGACTTCCGGATTTTGGCTATCGCAACCGTTGGTGGTAACTTGTGCGAGGTAATCCTGATAGATTATGGAGGTGGGGCTGAAGCCCACTTCATCGTCGTTGCAAGAAGTAGCGGTAGCGGCAACCGCCACTATGGCGGCGAAGCCGAGGGCTTTGAAAGCGCGGCTGAATGTTTTAAACTTTATCATAAATTATCAATTTTTTCAAATTTCAATCCACGCCGCTCGTTAAAAAGGAGCGCGCAGAATCCAGACCGCAAAGATACGAAGAAATTCCCGTTCAGAAAATTAAAAAAGCTTAAAAGCGCCGATAAAGGAACGTCCCGTCGTGCAGTCTGCTCCCTCAGGGACATTTAAGTGATTAAGAACCCCGACGGTAAGAACGACGTCCGCGATTTTTTTACATGCTTTTATAGCATCGTGGCGGGGTCGAGCAGCGCGAGGACGGGCAGGCCGTCGGGCGAGAAGTTCGGGTCGGGAAGGCGGAAGAGGCGACTTGCTATCTGCTCCATCTCGGCCTGGGAGAGCGCGCGGCCTCCCTTTATTGCGGCGGCACGCGCCAGGCTTTTTGCTATCTTCGAGAGCGTGGCCTCCATCGGCGGTTCGGACGAAGTCATTGCAGCGGACGAGGACATAGAGTCGTGCCCCGGCTCGTCATCGGTAGTGAGCGATGCTTCATGGTCGGGTGCCTGAAGCGAGTCTATTATCTTGAGCAGCAAGTCTTTGGGGTCGCTGTCGGTAAGTTGCGACGGCACAGCCTCTATCTGCCAGCGGCCGGCGCCGGCGTTGGTGAGCACGAATCCCATGCGTTGCAGTTCGTCCTCTATACCTTCGAGAGTGAGCGTCTGCGCCGGTTCGAGGTCAAGGATGAGCGGGAAGAGTATGTGCTGACCGACAGCGGTGTGCTGACGCGCCTTCTCCATAAACTCCTCGTAAAGGATTTTGAGGTGCGCGCGGTATTGGTCTATGATTATAAGGCCGCGTGCCGAGGTGGCGATGATGTATTTCAGTCCCTGCTGCAGGAAGAGCGGCGAGTCGTTTTCCTGCTGTACGTCAGGCTGTTTCGAGAGAGTTTTCGGCTCGGAGATGGTGGTTTGCCGTGGTGTCTCGCGACGCCGGTCGGAGCCTTTTACCCCTTCCATAAAGTCGTTGTAAAGGCGGTTCCAGTTGCGCGGCGTTTTCTGAGGCTGTGTATAAGCGGTATGAGTCGCCGGAGCGAAGTTTTCCACCGGTTTGAACTCGCCGGGACCGGCCGGCGGTGCGGCGACAGCATTGTTTTCCGGCGCGAAGGGGTCATACGTAGGGTCGAGGCCGACGGGCGGCGGAGCGGCGGGAGCGGAAGTCTGCGGCGGAGTGGCGGGAAGCGGGTCGGCCTCGAAGTCTATGGAGGGGACAGCGCTGAATTTTCCCAACGCTGCGCGCACGGCCGACTGCAGGATGCGCCATATCTCCTGCTCGTTCTCGAACTTTATTTCGTTCTTCGTGGGGTGGATGTTCACGTCGATGGTGGCCGGGTCCACATCGAAGCGCAGGAAGTAGCACGGCTGCGTATCTGGAGCCGTAAGTTGCTCATAGCAAGAGAGTACAGCGCTGCGGAAGTAGGGGTGCTTCATGTTGCGGCCGTTGGCGATGAGGTATTGCAGCGGGTTGCGGCGCCGAGCGAACTCCGGGCGCGAAACAAAGCCGGAAATCTTCACCACGGAGGTATCCACCTCCACCGGCAGGAGCTGGAGGTTGAGATTGTTTTTCCAAATGTCGGCGATGCGCTGCTTGAAGGAGCCGGGACGCAGGTCGAGCACTTTTCCCCCGGTGTCGATGCTGAGGTGCAGCCGGTGGTTGACAAGCGCGAGGCGCTCGAACTCACGCATGATGGCGGCGAGCTCCGAGGTGTCGCTGCGGAGGAATTTCCGACGCGCCGGGACGTTGCAGAAGAGATTTTTGACCATTATGTTGGTGCCGGCGTCGCACACGCAGGGCTCCGGCATTTCGCGGCGCGCACAGTCGATGCGCAATGCTGTTCCCAGCTCGGCGTCGACGGTACGGGTGCGTATCTCCACCTGCGAGACGGCACAGATAGAGGGCAGAGCCTCGCCGCGGAAGCCCATGGTTACCAGCGTCATCAGGTCGTCGGCGGCCGCTATCTTGGAGGTGGCGTGACGTTCAAAGGCCATCATCACGTCGTTTTCCGACATCCCCTTGCCGTCGTCGATTACCTGGATAAGGGTACGTCCGGCATCGCGGATGAAGAGCGAGATGTTGCGCGCGCCGGCGTCTACGGCGTTCTCCACCAGCTCCTTGACCACCGAAGCGGGGCGTTGCACCACCTCGCCGGCGGCTATCTGGTTTGCCACAGCGTCCGGAAGTCGATGTATTATGTCGCCCATACTCTGTCTCTTACGGTGTAAAGTATTCCTCGATGTTTTCGGAGGGTTCCTTGGTGCTGAAATATTCCTCCATGTCGTCGGGTTCCTCGCCGAGGTCGTCGACCCAGACCCAGCGGCCGTAGTACCATTCGCGCTTGGGACGCAACGCCTCCTGCCAGGAGAACCCGGGGAGGTATTGCGCGCCGGCCTTCAGCTTGAAGAGAGGCGTCACGGTGCCGTCGACGGCCGCCCACATCTTCAGTTTCTCCAGATCGTCGCCGTTCATCTTCACGGACATGTGCTCGCTCTCGGCCCTCACTATTTTGTTGAAGGTGGAATCCTTCTCCTGCGGCAGGAGCACCACCTCCACGTTGTCGTCCACGTCGAGGTGTTTCAGTTTCTGGTCTGCGAAGATGGCGAGCATGAGCTTCCCTTTCATCTGGTTATAGAAATCCTCGGCCACATGTTCGGCCACGAATCCCCCCACTATGCGCGCGCGGTCCACGGTAGAGTCGTTGAAATGCGCTATTATGGTGTCGCCCGTTACCTGCCGTTCGTCCGACCATATTATGGGCTTTCGCTTTAGATACAGCAGGGAGTCGAACTGGCGGAAGTGCATGGTGTCGGCGATGGCCTGAATCTGCTGGTTGAAGAAGCGGGCGTGGCGCACGGCGGTAGCTTCGGCAAACTCTTTGAGCACGGAGTCGCGGTGCAGACGCCGGTCGGAGGCTATGAGGTCGGTCTTCACCGGCTCGACGGCAGTGGTGTCCCCCTCCCCTATGCGGGCCTTGTAGAGGTTTTGCAGCGAGTCGTATTCGGCGTCGAGCCGCCGCTGCTCCTCCATAAGTCCGGCCAGGATTTCCTTTTGCTGCTCAGTATAGTCGGGGAGCACGTTCTTCTTAACCACATAGGTATATATGGTGTCGGCGCGCATATAGTTGGTGTCCGGGCGGGAGTATTCTATCAGGAGGGGGTTGCCGGTGGCGAAGGCCGAGCGCGTGGCGTCGTTATATTCGCCGTAACGGCTGATAATCTGTGTCTTATGGGCGGTGTCGGTGAGCACCATCGGCTTTCCGCGGGCATCGTCGAACATCCGCGCTGTGCTTATGCGCGTGGCACGGTCGTAGACTATGATGTCGGCCGTCAGCTTCGTGACGTTGTGGTTAGAGTCGGTGTGCGAAACGGTGGAGCGGCTCGTGAGGTTGGCCTGCCCGGTGCGGGTGTTGTACGTCCCTGAATAGGTGACAATGGTGTCGGTGGTTCCCCAGATGTCTGTGCGCGACACTATTCGCGCCACATTAGTTGCGGTGGAATAAAATAGCGTGTCGGTGAAGAGCTGGTTGCCGTTGCGCTTGGAGCGCAGGTGCACGTTGCCGTAGAAGTCGGCGCTTTTCTGCGACGGGGAGTATTCCCCCTGGTCTGAGGTCAGGACGTTTACGGCGTCTTCGAGGCGTCCCCCGTTCTCATACCAGCCGCGGTCTTGTGCAGAGCTGTAGAAAAGGGAGTCGGCGGTGATGGTCACACGGCGGTTCTGCACCGTTACCTTGGAGCGCGACGGACCGTTCTTGAGGCGCGCCAGACGCTGCTGCCCGTCGTAGAAGAGCTTATCGGCGTAGATGTGGAGCGTGTCGCCGCTCACCATCTTAACGTTGCCGAAGGCATCGAGCGAGTTGAAGTCGGGGTAGTAGAAAGCCGAGTCGCAGTACAGGTACATATTGCCCTGGCGGAAGAGGACGTTGCCGCTCACCACCTGCCTGTCACCGTTCCAGGAATAGTGGTACAGCGAGTCGGCGCGCTCCAGGAACACCCGGTTGGTGACGTAGCGGTCCTGCGAGGGCATTTCGGGGCGTATCGGCTGCGTGGGCTTGGGGCGTGTGTAAGTTTCCTTCCCGGCGGTCTGCGGGCGCCGCAACACGTTCTGCGCCATAGCCTGGTCGATGAGCGAGAGCAGAGGTATGGCGAGGGCGAGGGCCACCATCCAGGCGACCCTGCGGGGGGAATGTCGGCGCATTTTGGATAACTGTGAAGGCATTTCTGTTGTTGGAATAACGGGAGCGGCCTTTGTGTCTTGGATAACTTAGCTGTTTCAGCTATCTTAGCCAACTTAGCACAGGCGGCCGTCTCCGTGGCTACTTCTTCTTTTCCTCCTCTTTAATCCATCCTTTATACTGGAAGTCGCAGTCGCGGTAACCGTCTTCAATCCTGACGTAAGTGGTCCTTATCTTGTCTTCCACCCAGCGGCGTATTATCTCGTTGCTCTCGTGGTCGGTACACATCTCCTTGAGGAGGTTATAGTCTTCGGAGAGGTTGGCGCGGTGGGCATCGGAGCGTTCCTTGAGTCGCACTATTGCGCAGACGTCGCGGTTGGCGCGCACGTCCTTCATGATGAACGGCTCGGATATGTCGCCCGGTTTCATGGTCTCCACCTTCGAGGCTATCTCGGAGGGGAGGTCTTTGAGTTCAAAGCGTGTGGAACCGGTGTTAGGGTTCATCATTATACCTTTGTTATTACGCGAGTCCTTGTCGGCGGAGAGGAGTCGCGCCGCTTCCTCGAACATTTCGCGGCTGTCGATGTGCGAGCGCAGGGAGTCGAGGCGCGTCAGCGCTTCTGTGAAGGCTTCGTTCGAGGCTTTCGGGCGCAGAAGTATGTGGCGCACGTTCACTTGGTCGCCGCGCTTCTCTATGAGCTGAATTATATGGTAGCCGTATTCGGTCTCCACGATGCGCGACACCTTCTTGGGGTCGGAGAGGTTCCACGCCACATTGGCGAACTCGGGCACGAAGTCTGCCCGATTGTGGAAACCTAATTCGCCCCCCTGCATGGCGGAGCCGTCCTCGCTATACATGATGGCAAGGGTGGAGAAGGGGGTTTCGCCGCGGTTCACACGGTCGGCATAGTCGCGGAGCCGCGCCTTCACGTCGTCGATTTCCTGCTGCGGTATCTCGGGATTGACGGTGATGACCTGCACCTCGAACTGCTGGGGAATCATGGGCAGCGAATCCTCCGGAAGCGTGGCATAGTATTTCTTGACGTCGTTGGGAGTAACCTTAACGTTCTTGGTGAGGTTTGACTGCACCTGCTGCACAATGTACTGCGAGCGCATGATGTCCATGAGCTGTTCGCGCAACTGCGCCATAGGTTTGCGAAAGTATTCCTCGACACGTTCGCGGGAGCCAAGGTTGTCGATGAAGAACTTGATGCGGCGGTCCACCTGCTGTGCCACCTGCGCCTCGGGTGGCTCTATGGTGTCGAGTTTAGCCTGGTGCATGTACAGTTTCTCGAGCGCCATCTGCTCGGGGACCACACAATAGGGATCGCCGACGATTGGAGTACCCTCCTGCTTCATGGAGGCTATCTGCGCCTCTATGTCGGAGAGGTAAATGGGTTCGTCGCCCACCACCCATGCTATTTCGTCGATGACGTTGTGCCTGGGCTTGGCCAGCGCCGTGACTACGCTTACCGCTACCGCGAGTATTATAAGGAGTTTCAGCTTTTTCACTTTTTCGGGTTGTTTATAATTAGCTTATGTGTTTTCGGGTCAAAACCCGGGGTTTTCAGCATGCCGCGTTTTCGGGCGCGGGCGCAAAGGTCGGCCATCAGGGCATCGGCATAACGCGAACGTTCCCGCTGTTCGAGAGCCTGGAGTATCTGCGGACGCGCAAAGTCATAGGGCATCGTGTCGCCGGAAAATTTGCGGTCCGAGATATGGAGTAAGTACAGGGCGCCCGAGCGCTGCGTCTCGAAGTCGTCGGTGCTCCTCACGAAGTCGTCTGACATCTCGAAGCGGTAAGGTATCGCCGCGGCGATGTCGGAGAAGTCCACCCAGCGGTCCATGAAGTAGTCATACTGCATGGCTGAGGCGAGGCCGTACTTCTCTATGCTGGCCACCGATGACGCCGAAGCGCTCTTCATCCAGCGGCGCAGCTGGTCCACACCCTGCGCGTCGGCGGGTATCTTAATGAGGATGCCTTTCACCAGCGGACGTTCCAAAAGCATCCGGCCGGCGTTGGCATCGTAGAAACGGCGCGCCTCGGCGTCGGAGGCCTCCGAGGGCTTGGCTGACTGGTAGCGCTTCATGTATTCGCTCACTATCAGGTTGTTGCGGAACTCCCGGGTAAGGCGGTCTATATGTTCGAGGTCCACCACGTTCTCTTCTGCCACCCGGGCAAGGAGTACATCGCGGAGCCAGCTGTCTGCGATATTGGAAGCCAGGCGCAGCGAGTCGGCGGGGTCGAGCCCCTGCGGAATGCGAGCGCGGAGGTCGTCGAGCGTAAGCACCGAGTCGCCCACCTGCGCCACAATTTCGACGCTGTCGGCTGAAGAAGCGCCTCCTTCGGGCGAGCCGCCGCACGAAGCAAGGGAAAGCGATGCGACAAGAGCCAACGCTGCCACGCAGCGTGGCAGCGACGTGCACGCCCTGCGGCGCTTCCGGCCGCTTTCGGTCCCGTAGAGTGCCGCTCCGGCATCCGGTGCCTTGGGGCCTGCTGTCTTGCTTCTTTTCATCTCAACGTCCGGCGTGCCGCGGTTATTGTTAATTGCCCATCTCGGAGAGGAATTTTATGCGCGCAAGACGTATTTCCTCCTCCGTGAACTCGTCGCCGAACTCCTCGATAGCCGAGTCCAGGTCATCCTCGTCGAGGGTGCGGATGAAATCCATTATCTCCTGCTCGGTCTCTTCGTCAAAGATTTCGTTGAGCACATAGTCTATATTTATCTTCATGCCCGACTTCACGATAGATTCCAGCTCGGTGAGAAGCTCGTCCATCGAGAGGTTGTGCATACGTGCCAGCTCCTCGAAGTCTATGCGGCGGTCGATGCCCTGGATGAGGTGGATTTTCATCTTGCTCTCCTTGGGGCGGGTGCGCACCACTATGTCTTCGGGTCGGTCAATGTCGTTCTGCTCCACGTGGCGCCTGATTAGCTCCACGAACTCGGCGCCGTATCGGCGCGCCTTGCCGGCTCCCACTCCGGGGATATTCTGTAGTTCCTCGATGGTGACGGGGTAAGTGGTGGACATTGCCTCGAGCGAGGGGTCCTGGAAGATTACGTAGGGCTTAAGGTTGTGCTTGCGCGCTATCTTCTTGCGCAGGTCCTTGAGCATGGAGAAGAGCGCAGGGTCGGTGACGCAGGCAGCGCTGCCCTTTATCTGCATTTCGGCCTCCCCTTCGTTGAACTCGTTGTCTTCTACCACCTTGAAGGATTTGGGTTTGTCAAGGAACTTGTCGCCGGCGCGTGTCAACGAGAGTACGCCGTAGTTTTCTATGTCTTTGGAAAGGTATCCTGCTATAACGGCCTGCTGCACCACGGCCTGGACGAACTTCTCGTCAGTCTCGCGCAGAGAGCCGAAGTCATCGAGCTTGTCGTGGCCTTGCGAACGTATTTCGTCGGTGCGCCGGCCGATAAGGATGTTAACGAGATATTCCGGTTTGAATTTGTCTTTGGATGCCGCCACTGCCTGCAGGGCGGCGTAAAGTTCTTCTTTAGCTTCCACTTGGTTCTTTGGAGTTAAACAATTGTCACAGCATCCGCAATTCTCCTTGTCGTACTGCTCGCCGAAGTAATGGAGCAGAATCTTGCGGCGGCAGAGCGACGACTCTGCGTAGTTTGCGGTCTCGGCGAGGAGCTGTTTCCCTATCTCCTGCTCGGCGGGAGACTTGGACTGCATCAGCTTCTCGAGTTTCTGGAGGTCTTTGACTGAAAAATAGGCAATGCAACGCCCTTCGCCGCCGTCGCGGCCTGCCCGTCCCGTCTCCTGATAATATCCCTCGAGCGACTTGGGGATGTCGTAGTGTATGACGAAGCGGACGTCGGGCTTGTCGATGCCCATGCCGAAAGCTATGGTGGCCACTATCACCTGAGCATCTTCGTTGAGGAAAGCGTCCTGGTTGGCGTTGCGGTGCGCCGAGTCCATGCCGGCGTGGTACGGCAGCGCTTTGATGTCGTTGACCTGAAGGGTCTCGGCGAGCTCTTCCACACGCTTGCGAGACAGGCAATAGATGATGCCCGACTTGCCGGGGTTACTCTTTATATACTTGATAATGTCACGGTCCACGTCCTTGGTCTTGTTGCGCACTTCATAGAAGAGATTGGGGCGGTTGAAGCTCGACTTGAAAACGTCGGCCGTGGCGATGCCCAGATTCTTCTGGATGTCGTGTTGCACCTTGGGGGTGGCGGTGGCCGTCAGCGCTATCACCGGCCGGTTGCCTATACGGTTGATGATAGGGCGCAACTTGCGGTATTCGGGACGGAAATCGTGACCCCACTCCGAGATACAGTGCGCCTCGTCGATGGCGTAAAAGGAAATCTGCGACTCGCGCAGGAAGGCGATGTTCTCCTCCTTGTTGAGCGACTCGGGAGCGACATACAGGAGTTTGGTGCGCCCCGAGCGCACATCGGCTTTCACCTCCTCGACAGCCGCCTTGTTGAGGCTCGAGTTCAGGAAGTGCGCCACCCCGTTATCTTCGCTGAAATTACGCATCGCGTCCACCTGATTTTTCATTAACGCTATCAGGGGAGAGATCACTATGGCCGTACCCGGTTGCAAGAGGGCCGGAAGCTGGTAGCACAGGGATTTTCCACCACCCGTGGGCATAAGCACGAAGACATCACGCCCGCCGAGAAGCGAGCGGATTATCGCCTCCTGGTTCCCTTTGAAGCTGTCGAATCCGAAATGGTACTTCAGAGCCTCTCTTATTTTGTTGTCGTTAGTCATGGTTAACTGTAGCGTTTTTTGTTTGTCACTGCGGCGCAAACCTCCTTTACCGGAGAGGCTGCACCGCGGATGTTAACACAAAATTAAGCATTTTTTCGCAGATAGCGAAACCTCAGTACCGCTTTTTTTATCGCAAATATGGTTTTTTAACATTATCGAAGCTGTAATCAACACATATATAATTGAATATCAATGAATTACTCCAATTTCCGTATTTTCGCCGGAAAAACAGAAAATTCAGCCTCCGGAAAGGAAAAATCGGCAGCCCGGCATTTTTTACTCCTTCAAGTATCGGCGAACGGGAAATTTTGATTAAATTTGCAACATGCTACGATTTACGCTTCTTGTGGCAGCCGGATGCCTTTTGGCCGGATGCTCTGCCGCTAAAAGTAATACAGAAGAAACAGCCGCCGCTGACACAACCCCCGCGGTGGCAACTCCCGCGGTGATTTTCAACGCCGACTCCGCTTTCGCTTACCTCAAAAAGCAGGTGGACTTCGGGCCACGTATCAACAATACGCCGGAACACAAACGTTGCGCCGACTGGCTCCAGGCCGAACTCAAACGCCACGGCGCCGAGGTCGTGACACAACCCATGACGCTGCAAAGCGCCGACGGCGTAATCCTCAACGCCCTTAACATAATAGGACGATACAACCCGCAGGCCGACGACCGGCTGTTGTTGCTGGCACACTATGACACGCGCCCGTGGGCCGACTCCGACCCCGATGAGGCCAACCGAGACAAACCTGTGCCGGGCGCCAACGACGGCGCCAGCGGCGTGGCCGTGCTCCTCGAAACCGCACGGCAGCTGGGCCTCAAAAACCCCGGCCGAGGCATTGACATACTCTTCGTGGACGCTGAAGACAGGGGCTCACATGCCGACGACGACAGTTGGGCGCTCGGGGCCAGATACTTCGCACAGAATCCCTTCGTCCCGGGCTACTCCCCCTCGCAGGCCATCCTGCTTGACATGGTAGGCGCACGCGGCGCCAAGTTCCGCTACGAAGGTTTCTCCATCGAGAACGCCCCGGACCTGGTGCAGGCTTTCTGGCAGACGGCCGCTGAGTCCGGATTCTCGGACTTCTTCCTCAACGAGCCGGGCGGTGCCGTCACCGACGACCATGTACCCCTGCACGACGCCGGAATTCCCGCAATCGACATCATAGAGTATGACCCCTCGTCGCCCTCCGGATTCAACGCCACATGGCACACCGTGCGCGACGACGTGCCCAACATCGACCCCGAGACGCTTCGCGCCGTCGGGCAGACTCTGATTAATTACATCTATAAGTAGCTCTTAAAAATTAGCCGACGGATAAAACCTTGGCATTTCTGAGGCCATTTGACCGGATAATGAAGGAGGATTAAACATATCCTCCTGAATGACAAGGACAAGACGACCAAAAAAGAACAAGTTATATCGTTCAGGATTTATGAGCTACGAATATCGTTTAATTTTTAAAAGCTACTTAATAAATGAGCACTGGAATGAATTTTGTTGAAGAACTGACCTGGCGCGGAATGGTACATTCCATGATTCCGGGAACCGAAGAACAGCTGAACAAGGAAATGACGACGGCCTACCTCGGTATAGACCCGACGGCCGACAGCCTCCATATAGGACATCTCTGCGGAGTAATGATGCTCCGCCACCTACAGCGTTGCGGCCACAAACCCCTGGCTCTTGTGGGAGGTGCTACCGGCATGATAGGCGATCCGTCCGGCAAATCCGCGGAACGCAACCTCCTCGACGAGGCAACGCTCCGCCACAACCAGGAGGCCATCAAACGCCAGCTGGCCAAATTCCTCGACTTCGAGAGCGACGCCCACAACCGTGCCGAACTGGTGAACAACTACGACTGGATGAAGGACTTCTCCTTCCTCGACTTCGCCCGCGTAGTGGGCAAGCATATCACCGTCAACTACATGATGGCCAAGGAGTCGGTGCAGAAGCGCCTCAACGGCGAGGCACGCGACGGCCTGTCGTTCACCGAATTTACCTACCAGCTACTGCAAGCCTATGACTACCTGCACCTATACCGCGAAAAGGGTTGCCGACTGCAGCTCGGCGGTTCAGACCAATGGGGTAACATCACCACCGGCACAGAGCTCATACGCCGCACAATAGGCGGCGAGGCCTTCGCCCTTACCTGCCCGCTCATCACCAAGGCCGACGGAGGCAAGTTCGGCAAGACCGAAAGCGGAAACGTGTGGCTCGACCCGCGCTACACTTCACCCTACAAGTTCTACCAGTTCTGGCTCAACGTCAGCGATGCAGACGCCGAGAAGTACCTGAAAATCTTCACCTTCCTCACCAAGGAGGAAATCGGGGCACTCGCCGAAGAGCACGCAAAAGACCCAGGACAGCGCCCCATGCAGAAACGCCTGGCCGAAGAGGTGACCATAATGGTGCACAGCCGCGAAGACTACGAAGCCGCCGTGGAGGCAAGCAAGATTCTATTCTCCAACAAGGCCCACGACGCCCTCTGCCGCCTTGACGAGAAGACGCTGCTCGACGTCTTCGAAGGCGTGCCGCAATTTGAGGTCAGCGCCGAGGAAATCAAAGCCGGCGTCCCCGTCATAGAACTGCTGGCCGAGAAGACCAAAGTATTCCCCTCCAAGGGTGAAGCCCGCAAAATGATACAGGGTGGCGGCGTGAGCCTCAACAAGGAGAAGGTCACCGACATCAACCGCACCGTAACGGGTCAAGACCTGCTGAACGGCAAATACATCCTGGCACAGCGCGGCAAGAAGAACTACTTCCTGCTCCTCGCCAAGTAACGCGCCCGACACGCTCAATCAAGACCCAAGTATGAACGAAGCTCTACGATATAACATGTTGGATGAGGTCATTAAAGCCACAAATGACTTCATCCAACATGTTCCTAAATCGCAGAGAAAGAGGTTAGGCCAGTTTTTCACTACAAGCAAGACTGCTGCCTTCATGGCTAACATGATCAATGTGGACCTCACGAAACCGCTGCTCCATATACTTGACGCCGGAGCGGGTACCGGCATTCTCTCGGCCGCATTGCTCGACCGCATAATGGCTGCGGGATATGCAGGGAAAATTGTTCTTACGTGTTACGAAACAGATGCTCAGGTTCTCCCCGTTTTAAAAACCACACTTGAACTGGCCAAGCAGAATTATGGCATCCGTTATGAGTTACGCGAGGAAAATTACCTTACGGGGCAGTTTTTCGGAGTTGACTCTCTTATCGCCGAAGACAGCGAGAAGTTCGATTATATCATAGGGAATCCTCCTTATCTGAAAATTTCGAAAGATGCCCTCGAGGCGAAGTGTATGCCTGAGGTATGTCACGGCGCCCCGAATCTCTATTTCCTGTTTTTTGCCATGGGAATCTATAATCTTAAACCCGGGCAAGAGATGGTGTATATTATCCCGCGTTCCTGGACGTCAGGTGCATATTTCAAGAAATTCCGCGATTATCTGTTTGACAATTGTGTCATCACCGACATCCATCTGTTCGGCTGCCGCGACAAGGTATTCGGCAACGAAAACGTGCTTCAGGAGACCATGATAGTCAAAGTAAAGAAAACCACAGTCCGTCCATCTGCCATTGCCATATCAACTTCTTCCACATCCGATTTCATTGATATCAAAAGGTTTGAAGCGCCCTACGACACCATAGTAGCCAACAACAAGATAGTTTATTTAATAACCGATACGAACGAGCTAAAAGTGCTCGAACGCATCAACTCTTTGCCATGCACGTTACCTTCCCTGCATCTGAAGATGCAGACGGGACTAATAGTAGATTTCAGAACACGTGAATCACTACGCGACAGAATGGAAGAGGGTGCGTTTCCCTTGCTATACGCAGCACATATCAGAGATGGCCGTGTAATGTGGCCCATTGGCAAAGAAGGGGAGGTAATAAAGACCGAGCGACGGTCATTTTTGCAGGAAAACGGAGACTTCCTGATGGTGAAGCGCTTTACTTCCAAAGAGGAGAAACGGCGGCTACAATGCGGCATCTATCTCAAGCAGCGCTACAAGGAATTCCGGTATATCAGCACCCAGAACAAAATCAACTTCGTGAAATGTGACTCACCTTGCATTACATACGGGTTGTATGTGCTTTTAAACTCATCGCTCTATGATGCGTATTACAGAATAATGAACGGCTCCACGCAGGTCAATTCCACCGAAATTAATCTGGTCCCCATTCCTGAGAGGAAAGTAATTGAAGCTATGGGGCAAGAATTAATGCAGAACGATCTCTCAGAAGAGAGTTGCAATAAAATAGTGGACAGATGGATAAGATAGAAACCATGCGCAAGGTTTTGGCGCAAATAGGAGTACCGGAGAAGCATCGAGGAGACATCTGCGTCTTTACTTTGCTTGCACTGGGAAATATACGTCCCGACACACCTTGGAGAAAAGCGACCAACAGCTGGAACCGGATTCACGATATTCTGACCTTCACTTCCAGGCATTATAATGTGCAATATGCAGAGAACTCCCGTGAAACTTTTCGCAAACAAGCCATACATCCTTTTCGCACAGCTGCCATCATAGAAGACAACGGCATGGCCACCAACAGCCCGAAGTACAGTTATCGTCTGACGGCAGAATTTCTGGAAGTTGTGCGCGAAATCACATATAGTGCTTCCGATGTAATCAACGATAACCTATCTCTTCTCAAATTCATATCTTCCCATGAATCGCTGTCCAAAAAATACGCATCGAGAAAGCGTAAACAAAAAATGCCTGTACGCATTAATCAGTTGGACTTCAGTTTCAGTCCGGGCAGGCATAATCAACTGCAGAAAGCTGTACTTGAAGAGTTTGCTCCACGCTTTGCACCCAGCTCCGAATGCCTGTACGTCGGAGATACAATCTGTAAAAGCATGGTTAATAATACTGAAAAATTATCATCACTGGGTCTTGAAATTACCGTTCACGACAAGATGCCCGACATCGTACTATTCAGCCGAGAGAAAAATTGGATTTATTTTATTGAATGTGTAACTTCTGTAGGACCGATGGATTCAAAAAGGATATTGGAAATAGAATCTTTGACGCAGAATGTAAAAGCAGGAAAAATATATGTAACAGCGTTTCCTGACTTCGCAACCTACAAAAAATTCTCTCAACACCTTGCTTGGGATACAGAGGTGTGGATTTCCGAATTGCCGGATCACATGATACACCTGAACGGTGACAAATTCTTGGGTCCACGAAACAAGACTGATTGATTTACGAGCACTAAAAATCACACGTTGATTTATCTCTCCAAATAGATACAATATTATATAGTTCTGGAACGTTACCAAAGTATATGAAAAAGCTTATCACCCTTTGTGCCGCGCTGGGATGCGTCTGCAGCGCCGCCCTGGCCGACATCAACGTGAGCCTCGCTCCCGGCCAAGTCTCCGAGACTGTGTATATAACCTCTATCCCCATCGCCGAATACGCCCAGGGTCGTAGCGCTGTAAAGACGGTGCAGAAAGACTCCGTTGTCCTCTCGGCCGAAGGCCACAGCTTCAAGACACCAGCTTTCCCTGCTTTCAATATCCTGGCCAACAACGAAGGTCAGGCCGTTTTCTTCACCGAACCCGAAGACATGGTAACCGCGGTGGTTACCACTTCCCCTTTCTCGGCCAAGTTCAACGGTACGAAACTCGTCGAAGCCATGAATCAAGTGAATGCCATCATAGAGCCTTACCAGGAGAAACTGATGCAGATGGTCAACTCCGGCGTCAGCACCGATTCGCCTGAAATACATAAACTTGTGGACCAGCTTGACGCCGATATGGAACACCTCTGCGCCACCAGCACAGACGGCACCGTGCAGGCTTACGCCGCCATGAGCATCGATGACCCGGAGAAGCAGATAGCCACCTTCAAGAGTCTCGGCGAGGCTACCCGCCAATCCCCCATCTTTCCTATCGCGGAACGCACGGTTAAAGGCACCGAAGCTTCGCTGAAAGCCGAAAAACTTCAGGAAGGCCTCAAGGGTCAGCCGGCTCCAGAGTTCTCGCTCCCCGCCCCTGACGGCAAGATGATTTCCATTTCGCAGTTCCGCGGCAAATGGATTATCCTCGACTTCTGGGGTTCATGGTGCGGTTGGTGCATCAAGGGATTCCCCGCGCTCAAAGAGGCTTACAAGAAGTATGACGGCAAACTCGAAATCATAGGCATAGACTGCGGCGACAGCGAAGACGCCTGGAAAAACGCTATCAAAAAGTTCCAGCTACCTTGGGTTCACGTCTACAATTCCGAGCAGGCCGGTGTGGATAAGGCCTACGGCATACAAGGCTTCCCCACTAAGATGATTGTTGACCCCCAGGGCAAAATCGTGGACATCACTACCGGCGAAGATCCCTCGTTCTTTGAACGTCTCGACAACCTGATGAAGTAACCCTACGGTTCCGCGTATGGGAAGAGTACTGGCGATAGACTATGGACGGAAACGCTGCGGCGTAGCCGTTACGGACGTGTTGCGCATCTCGGCCAATCCAATGGAAACGGTGCGGACCTGCGACCTCGAGAAATTCCTCGAAGAGTACATGGGGCGTGAATCTATTGACCTCATCGTGATGGGCCTACCCAAGACGATGCAGGGCGATGAATCGGAGTCGATGAAATACATTCACCCGTTCCTCAACCGCTGGAAGAAGCTGCACCCGGAGGTACCGGTGGAGATGTTCGATGAACGTTTTACCTCCACCATAGCCCATCGCGAGATGCTGGCCGCCGGAATGAAAAAAAGCCGCCGGCAGGAGAAAGGGACCGCCGACGCTATCGCAGCAGTACTTATTCTCACAGGCTGGCTTGACCGGCGCATCTGAATTTTAAAATTCCCTTCTTGCGCGCGAACAATTCACAGGCTCCGTTGTTATATTTAATTACAGTAACCCGGATGAAGGAGAATCACTGTAAGTAAGACTTACTACGTAAAACCATTTAACAACAAAATAAATAACATTCTAAGATTATGGCAAAAGAATGGATCTGCACCATCTGCGGCTATGTAGCCGAAGGTGAAAATCCCCCCGCAAAGTGCCCGCAGTGCGGCGCACCCGCTTCTAAATTCAAAGAATTGAACAAAGAGGAACTCCTCCAATTCGTAACAGAACATGAAATCGGCGTTGCCAAAGGCACCGGCGACGAAATGATCAAGGACCTCAACAACCACTTCATGGGCGAATGCACCGAAGTTGGCATGTACCTCGCAATGTCGCGTCAGGCCGACCGCGAAGGCTATCCCGAAATAGCCGAGGCTTTCAAACGTTACGCTTGGGAAGAGGCTGAGCACGCCGCCAAGTTCGCCGAACTGCTCGGCGACATGGTTTGGGACACCAAGACCAACCTCGAAAAACGCATGCACGCCGAAGCCGGCGCCAACGCCGACAAGATGCGCATCGCCAAGAACGCCAAGGCTGCTAACCTCGACGCTATCCACGACACCGTTCACGAGATGGCAAAGGACGAAGCTCGCCACGGCCGCGGTTTCTACGGTCTCTACAAACGCTACTTCGGCAAGTAATCAGCCGCAGTGCTGACATACCCTGATACGAATCCCGCTCCCGGCAATAGCCAAGAGCGGGATTTGTGATTAGGTACAGACTGACTTGCGCTCCGCAACTCACTGAGCGAAGATATAGTCGGCAGCCACTTCGGCTATGGCATCGGCGTCCGGCTCCCATTGGCCCGGATTTTCCCGCGAGCCGCGCACGAGGTCCATCATCGGGTAGTAGTCGCACTCCGGCAGGTCCTGCTCCGGGTCAGCGATGGCCAGAGAGAGGTCTGAAGTATTGATTTGCAGTTGCACGTTGTCGCTGTATGCGTTCTCGTCCTTGATAAATTTCTCTACCAGTTCTGCGATGCGGGATTCGAAATCGCGACGCACCGCTGGGTTTGTATTTTCCATAAACAAGTTATATTTTCGGCAAAGATAATAAGAATGATTGAAGTATCCAAATTGCTGGAGCGTTTCGGCGCGCAGTTGCCGGTTTCAGAAATCGCCGGACGGCTTGAAAAGTCGCTTCGCAGCTGTCCACGCGCCGTGGTGACAGCACCTCCGGGCGCCGGCAAGTCTACCCTTCTGCCGCTTCTGCTGTCCGCCGCCGCGCCAGAGGGAAAAGTGCTTATGCTCGAACCCAGAAGATTGGCTGCCAGACAGATAGCTATGCGTATGGCGCAGATGACAGGCGAAAAGGCGGGCGACACCGTAGGCTACCGCGTGCGCTTCGACACGAAGGTCTCGGCCTCTACGCGCATCGAGGTGCTTACAGAAGGGATTATGAGCCGTATGCTCGTTGACGATCCGACACTCGACGGCGTGCAGACGCTCGTCTTCGACGAGTTCCACGAACGCAGTCTGGTGTGCGACGAAGCCCTGGCGATGGCGCTCGAAGTGCAGCGAGTGCTTCGTCCCGACCTGCGCATCGTTGTGATGTCGGCGACAATCGACGCCGCCGGACTCTGCGCCGCCCTCGATGCGCCGCTCATCGAAAGCCGCGGACGGATGTTCGATGTAGAAATCATTCATAACCGGGATATTGAGCCGCGCAGCATTGCCGAAGAGACCGCCGCGATGGTGCGCCGTGCCCACCGCGAGCAGTCGGGCGACATACTTGCCTTCCTCCCAGGCCAAGGGGAGATAATGCGCTGCGCCGAACTGCTTGAAGGGGTATTAGGCGATACAGCCGTATTGCCACTTTACGGACTGATGCCTCCCGAGGAACAACGACGCGTGCTCATGCCGAAGGAGAGCGGACGCCGCGTGGTGCTCGCCACTCCGATTGCCGAAACCTCCCTCACCATTGAAGGCGTTTCCACAGTCGTGGACAGCGGATTTTGCCGCACGATGGTCTACGAACCGTCATCGGCGCTGAGCCGCCTGCAGACCGTTCGCATCTCGCTCGACATGGCGCGGCAGCGTGCCGGACGCGCCGGACGACTCGGCCCCGGCACGTGCTACCGACTTTGGACCAAAGGAGCCGAACACCGTATGCACGACAGCCGCGAACCTGAGATTCTCAGCGCCGACCTGACGCCGCTCATTCTCGACCTTGCCGCGTGGGGAGAAAGCGACCCGGCGGCGTTGCCGTGGGTGACACCGCCGCCCTCCGGTGCCGTGAAGCAGGCGCGGGGATTGCTGCAGATGCTCGGAGCCGTGGACGATGACGGACGCATAACGGAGCAGGGACAACGGCTGTGGAAGATGCCGTGCCACCCGCGCATCGCGCGTATGCTCGTAACGGCTGAAGATGACCGCCACCGCGCACTTGCCGCAGATGTCGCCGCCCTGCTCGAGGAGAAAGACCCTCTCGGCGACAGCCGCGGTGCCGACCTCGCTCTTCGCGTCGAAGTGCTCCGGCAAGCGCGCCGCAACGGTCGTCCAGGGCGTTGGCAACGGATTGCAGACGTGGCAGAGCGTTACCGCCGGCTGATGCGCGCTGGCGTCGTCAATGGCGCCGTCGTTCCAGAAGAGGTAGGACGGCTCGTGGCCGTGGCTTATCCCGAACGCGTGGCACAAAAAGCCGCCGACGGGCGCTACCGCCTTGCCGCCGGTGGGTACGTAACGCTTGGCGAAGATGACGACCTTGTAGCAGAAGATTTGCTTGCCGTGGCCGCGATGGGAAACCGCGTATTTCTGGCCGCGCCGCTGTCGCCTCGCAATGCCGCCTCTATGGCCGCGTGGCGCGACCGTGTGGCGTGGGACAGCCGTCAAGGACGCGTGGTGGCGCAGCGCGAATTGTGCCTCGGACTGCTGGTACTCGACGCGAAACCGGCTGGCGCCGAAGCCCGCGAGGAGGCCATAGCCGTCATATGCGAGGCCGCAAAGAAGGATGGACTGACGATGTTCGACTTCGGCGATGCCGTGCAGCGGCTGCAACGCCGCGTCGCCGCCGTGGCCACATGGCACCCCGAGATGGAACTGCCGGACGTTTCTACCGAACATTTGCTCGCAACCGCCGCCGAGTGGTTGCCGCTGTACATCGGCAAGGCTTCGACCGTCCCCGAACTGCGGAAAATAGACATGTGCCAAGTAATTACCGGCCTTTTGGGATACGAAGGAGGCCATGCCGTCGATCGCCTCGCACCGTCGCATTTGCGCCTGCCGCGAGGCCGCAACGCCAGGATAGACTACCGTCCCGGCGCCGCCGCACCCGTGCTCAGCGCCCGACTCGAAGACTGCTTCGGGCTGCACGAAACGCCGCGCGTCGACGACGGCCGCGTG
>OHBJ01000363.1_pt1 | contig 28415 bp, 20 predicted proteins | sample 1577241 | NCBI WGS metagenome assembly OHBJ01 (sample SAMEA3541594, study PRJEB24748) | human gut metagenome | biome: human gut; feature: human-associated habitat; material: faeces | place: China | collected 2012 | reverse complement strand
GACGGCCCCGGATGCCCTTGCGCATGGCAAGGCGGTCCACCACGATCTCCACCGTATGCTTGATGTTCTTTTCCAGCTTGATTTCTTCGTCCAGATCATACAGGTTGCCGTCGATCTTCACACGAGCATAGCCACCGCGGCGGGCAGCATCCAGCTCTTTCTGCTGGGTGCCTTTGCGCTGGCGCACCACAGGAGCCAGCACCTGAAACTTCGCACCTTCGTCCAGTTTGAGTACCGCGTCCACCATTTCGTCCACGGTCTGCTGGCTGATCACCCGCCCGCACACCGGGCAGTGGGGCACGCCCACGCGGGCGTACAGAAGTCGCAGATAATCGTAGATCTCCGTCACGGTGCCCACGGTGGAACGCGGGTTGTGGCTGGTGGTTTTCTGGTCGATGGAAATTGCCGGTGACAGGCCGGTAATCTCGTCCACATCGGGCTTATCCATGCGGCCCAAAAACATGCGTGCGTAGCTGGAAAGGCTTTCCACATAGCGGCGCTGGCCGTCGGCATAGATGGTGTCGAACGCAAGGCTCGACTTGCCCGAACCGGAAAGGCCGGTCATGACGATCAGCTTTTCCCTCGGGAGGGTCAGGTTAACATTTTTCAGGTTGTGCTCGCGGGCACCTTTGATGACGATCTTATCGTTTGCCAAGGTATTTTCTCCCTTTTCGTTGTGTCTGTGAATGATTCTGTTTGCGCTCCGTTTCTGCCGCAGAGTCCACCGTCGGGTTCTCGCCCCGGCGCAGTCGGTCGATCTGGTCACGCAGGAAGGCCGCGTGTTCAAACTCCAGCAGCTTCGCCGCTTCCTTCATCTCACGGGTCAGGCGCTCGATGGCGGCCTCCCGCTCCATCCTGCCCATGCGGCGAGTGTTCAGCTTAGCGTTCTCCGCTTTATCGCTGATCTCGATGCTGTCTGCAATGGCCTTGACGATGGTTTTTGGCACGATGCCATGTTCTTTATTGTAGGCCATCTGGATGGCGCGGCGGCGCTCGGTCTCGGTGATGGCGCGGTCCATGCTGTCGGTGACGACATCCGCGTACATGATGACAAGGCCCTCGGCATTGCGGGCCGCGCGGCCAATGGTCTGGATCAGGCTGGTCTCGCTGCGCAGGAAGCCCTCTTTATCCGCATCCAGAATGGCCACAAGGCTCACCTCAGGCAGGTCAAGACCCTCGCGCAGCAGGTTAATGCCCACCACAACATCAATGGAGCCAAGGCGCAGGTCCTTGATGATCTCCATGCGCTCAAAGGTATCCACCTCGTGGTGCATATACTTGACCTTGATGCCCTGTTCGGTAAGGTAGTCGGTCAGGTCTTCGGCCATTTTCTTGGTCAGCGTGGTCACGAGAACGCGCTCGTGCCGCTGGATACGGGTATTGATCTCGCCCAACAGATCCACCACCTGCCCTTCCACCGGGCGCACCGAAATGAGCGGGTCCAAAAGGCCGGTGGGCCGGATGACCTGCTGCGCCACCTGCGTGCTGTTCTGCCGCTCGTAGTCGCCGGGCGTAGCCGAAACGAAGATCATCTGGTTCAGCTTGGACTCCACTTCCTCGAACTTGAGCGGGCGGTTATCGAAGGCGGACGGCAGGCGGAAGCCGTACTCCACCAGCGTTTTTTTGCGGGCATAGTCGCCGCCGTACATGGCGCGCACCTGCGGCAGGGTAACATGGCTCTCGTCCACAAACAGCAGAAAATCATCCGGGAAATAATCCAGCAGAGTGGTGGGCATACTGCCCGGCGCACGGCCCGAAAGCACCGCCGAATAGTTCTCGATGCCTTTGCACATGCCCACCTCGTTGAGCATCTCAATGTCGTAATTGGTGCGCTGGGCAATGCGCTGCGCCTCGATCAGCTTGCCCTCGGCGGTGAACTGCTTCACCTGTGCGTCGCACTCGGCGCGGATCTTTTCCAGTGCTGCGGCCTTCTTCTCGGCGCTGACGATATAGTGGCTGGCCGGGAAGATGGCTACATGCTTGACTACATTCTGTTTGGCCCCGGTGAGAGGGTTGAACTCCGTAATGCGGTCGATCTCGTCCCCAAAAAATTCCACACGGATGGCAAGCTCGCTCATATAGGCAAGGTAGATGTCCACGATATCGCCGTGCACACGGAACTTGTTGCGCACAAAATTCACGTCGTTGCGCTCATATTGCAGAGTGACCAGCTTCTGGCACAGCTCGTCCCGCTCCATCTGCATGCCGGGGCGCAGGCTGATGACCATGCTGCGGTAGTCGATGGGGTCGCCCAGCGAGTAGATGCAGGAAACCGATGCTACAATGATCACATCCCGCCGCTCCGAAAGCGCCGCCGTGGCCGAATGGCGCAGGCGGTCGATCTCGTCGTTGATGGCGCTGTCCTTTTCAATATAGGTATCCGTGCTGGGGATATAGGCTTCCGGCTGGTAGTAATCGTAGTAGGAGACGAAATACTCCACCGCGTTGTTGGGGAAAAACGACCGGAACTCGGTGCACAGCTGGGCCGCCAGCGTTTTGTTGTGGGCCAGAACCAGCGTGGGCCGGTTGCATTTTGCAATAACATTTGCCATGGTAAAGGTCTTTCCGCTGCCGGTAACACCCAGCAGGGTCTGGCAACGGTCGCCCCGCTCCACGCCTTTCACCAGTGTTTCAATGGCCTGCGGCTGGTCGCCGGTGGGCTGGTAAGAGGATACCAGTTCAAATTTTTCGTCTGCCATCTTCCCTCTCCTCTCCGGCCCTCGCGCAAAGAACCACAATCAGTTGTATTTTACGGTTTGATTATAGCACACCAGTTTTATAATGTAAACACTTTTTTGTTGTTTCACGGATCAAGGCCAGAAAAGCGTACCTGTTTTAAAGTCATAGATCGGCAGGCGGTTTGCGTCCCGCATGGAGAAATACTCCGTATCGGTCAGGATGAAGTGATCCAGCAGATGGATGTTCACAAGGCCCAATGCCCGGGCAATATTGCCAGTGGCCTCCAGATCCTCCATGGAGGGCAAGGCCGCACCGTTGGGGTGGTTGTGGCTGAGCACCACCGTGTCAGTGCCGCCCTTGATGGCCGCAGACACCACATCCTTGATGTCCAGACTTACCCGGTCGGTGGTGCCTTCCCGCAGCCAGACCGCCGCGCGCACCCGCTTACGGCTGTCCAGACTGACCAGCATTGCACGCTCGTAATCCGACCACGCAAACTTCGCCATCAGATAGCTGCCCATCTGCTCCGTAGTTCTGATGCAACGGGTAGTGCTGGTACGGCTGCGGCCATAGTAGCGACTGATCTCCGGCAGCAGATGCAGCATCCGGGCTGTGGCCGGGCCTACGCCCTCCACAGTGCACAGCTCTTCCTCGCTGGCTTCCAGCACAGCGGCAAAATCGCCAAAGCGGTCGATCAGGTCGTGAGCGATGCCGTTGGTGTCCTTCTGGGCGTTGGTGAGGTACAGTACATATTCCAGCGCTTCGTGCTCGGCCAGACTGTCCAGACCGTAGTTCTGCACCCGTTCGCGCATCCGTTGGCGGTGTCCCTGATGCCGTTTGTGTTCTGCCATTGCGGTACTCTCCTTCTGATTCATTCCTTATAATAGTACCCATTTTGCGCCCGGAACTCAAGGCTTTGCGGTAAAATAGTTTTGATCCGGGGCGTTTCCGCGTTGACTTGCAGCCAAGGCTGTATTACTATAAAGGTATCTCTTGAAAATTGAGGAACATTTATGAAACAATATACCGCAACCGCCAACGACGACGGCGTTCGTCTTTCCCGCTTTGTGCAGAGCGTGACCCGCGATTTTCCCACCAGCCTTTTGTACAAGAGCTTCCGCAATAAGCGCGTGAAGGTAAACGGAAAAAAGGCCGTGCCGGAGTACCGCATTCAGGCAGGCGACCTGATCGAGCTGTACATCAACGACGAGTTTTTCCCGCCGGAAGGCGCAAAAACCGTGCAGAAGGCCGCGCCGAAAAAGAAGCAGAATCAGCCCAAGGTCAATATCATTTATGAGGACGAAAACATTGCTGTGCTGTACAAACCCACCCACCTTTTGTGCCATAGCGACCGCACCGGCGATGCAAACCTTGTGGACGCTTTTACCCAGTATCTGGCCGAAAAAGGCGAGTACGACCCCCACGGCGAGAACCGGTTCAAGCCCGGCATTTGCAACCGGCTGGACCGCGGCACCGAGGGCCTTGTGATCGCCGCCAAGAGCTACACCGCCCTGCGGGACATGAACGAGATCATCCGCACTGACCTACTCAAAAAGGAGTACTACACCATCACGGTGGGTATCCCGCAGTCCGGGCGGTTCACCGCATGGTGGGAGCACGACGAGAAGAACAACAAGGTAAGCATCCATGCACATCAGTCGCAGGACGAGCGCCGCAAGCAGATCATTACGGACGTGGACGTACTGCGCACCGCCGGGCCGTTCGCCCTGTGCAAGATCGGCCTTGTCACCGGCCGTACCCACCAGATCCGTGCACATCTGGCCTATCTGGGCCGTCCGGTTCTGGGCGACATCAAGTACGGCAACCGCAAGATGAACGAGCGCACCGGCACCAAAACGCAGGCCCTGTGCGCTGTGCGGATTACTTTCCTTGATATTCCCGAGGAAAACACCCTGCATTATCTCTCCGGCAAGGTCGTCAAGCTGAAGGACCCGCAGATCATAAAGCAGTTCGATGCGCTGGATAAGAGCAAGAACAGCGAGGAAAACCACCCTGCATAAAGCGGAAACAAAAAAGCGGCCGCTGTACTTTACCGTACAGCAGCCGTTTTTCTCTTTATTCTTTACTTTTTGTCGGAGTTCTGCTCTGCTTTTTCCTGCGATTCCTGTTCACGGCGCAGCTCTTTGATGCGCTTTTTCTCACTCTGGACATGGGGCCAAGGCCAGCTGAAGCCCTCATTTTCGCGGCACCATTTGACCAGCGGATAGAACGCGAAGGCCAGACCGAAGAGGTACAGCAGAGCGTACAGCAGGGCATCCAGCGTGATGAGCGCATCCAGCGCACCGATCACCGCCACCACGCAGCCTGCCTTCAAAAAGAACAGGCCGTTCTGGCGGCAGTATTCCTCAAAGTGCTCCGCTTTGACGGCACGGCGGCCCTGATCTCCCCAGACACGGGGATTTTTCATGACCGAATAGCCGTAGAATACCATCATCAGGCCAAGGGTGAGCTGAAAGCCAAAAAACATTTATGATACCTCTTAATCTTCAAACAGCGGCTTCATCAGGGGCAGGAAATCCAGCGTTGCAAAGTAATCGCGCGGCGTCTCGGCACGGCGGATCAGACGGTGGGTGCCATCCTCGCACAGCAGCACTTCGGCGCTGCGCAGCTTGCCGTTGTAGTTGTAACCCATGGCAGAGCCGTGTGCACCGGTGTCGTGGATATAAACGATGTCGCCAATGTCGATCTTGGGCAGCATCCGGTCAATGGCAAACTTGTCGTTGTTCTCGCACAGACCGCCCACCACATCGTACATATGGTCGCAAGGCTCATTTTCCTTACCCAGCACGGTGATGTGATGGTAAGCACCATACATGGCCGGGCGCATCAGGTTGGCAGCGCAGGCATCCAGACCGATGTATTCCTTATAGATGTGCTTTTCGTGGATGGCAGTTGCCACCAGTGCGCCGTAGGGGCCGGTGGTAAAGCGGCCCATCTCAGTAAAGATGGCCACATCGCCCATGCCTGCGGGCACCAGAATTTCCTCAAACTTCTTGCGCACACCCTCGCCGATGGCCATGATATCGTTCTCGGTCTGCTCCGGGCGGTACGGGATGCCCACACCGCCGGACAGGTTGATATAACCGATGTGCACACCGGTGGCCTTCTGCACCCGGACAGCCAGCTGGAACAGGATACCTGCCAGCTCCGGGTAATACTCATCGGAAATGGTATTGGAAGCAAGGAAAGCGTGGATGCCGAAGTTCTTGGCACCCTTGGCGGCCAGCTTCTTGTAGCTTTCGATCATCTGCTCCTCGGTCATGCCGTACTTGGCATCGCCGGGCTTGTCCATGACCTGAAAGCCCTCTTCGCTCTCGCCCAGACTGAAGGTGCCGCCCGGGTTATAGCGGCAGAAGATGTTCTCCGGCACACCGGCGACACGCTCCAGAAATTCCACCATGGTGGCATCGTCCAGATTGATATAGGCACCCAGCTCGTAGGCCTTCTTCATATCCTCCACGGGAGTCTGGTTGGAGGAGAACATGATTTCACTGCCGGAGAAACCGCACACCTCGCTGAGCATCAGCTCAGTCAGGGACGAGCAGTCCACGCCGCAGCCCTCCTCCTTGAGGATCTGCAGGATGACAGGGTTTGGCAGAGCCTTGACGGCAAAATACTCCTTGAAGCCTTTGTTCCAGCTGAATGCCTTGTTGATGCGGCGGGCATTTTCACGGATGCCCTTCTCATCGTAGACATGGAACGGCGTGGGCACATCCTGAATGATCTCCTGTGCCATCGCCTCGGTCAGAAACGGTTTCTTTTCCATAGTAACATCCCTCTCATTTTATATGCACGCGGCCGATCGCCGCAGTGACATCAGTAGAAACTCCTTTCGTCATCGCTGATGCGATGCCACCCATTCCCCTTTTTGTCGCTGGCGCGACATCTGTTCCTCTCTTTGTCACCTGTGGTGACATTTCTCCCCGGCGCGGGGAGAATCTGTCCCGGCCGGGGGAAGTCTTTCTCAATGAGGGAGGCTTTGCCGCACGGACAGGCTCCCTCTTTGAGGAGGCTGTCTGCGCAGCAGACTGGGGGAGTTTACAGCTTCAGATTCTGGCGGGTGGGGGTGAAGGTCGGGATCATCTTTGCCAGCTGCTGCACCACACCCTCATCGTTGTGCTCTGCCGCAGCGGCAAGCTCCTGCAGCTGCCCGTAGAACTCGGCCAGATCGATGCTGCGCGGCGAAGCCACAAAAATTTTATTGTGCTGGGTGCGGCGCATCTTATCCTGCTCCTCGTCCATCATCAGCTCTTCGTAGAGCTTCTCGCCCGGACGCAGACCCACGATCTTGATCTCCATATTCACGCCCGGCTCATAGCCGTAAAAGCGGATGAGCTGCTTGGCAAGATCCATGATCTTGACCGGCTCGCCCATGTCCAGCACATAGATATTGCCGCTCTCGGCCAGTGCACCGGCCTGCAGCACCAGCTGGGCCGCTTCCGGAATGGTCATAAAGTAGCGCTCAATGTTGGGATCCGTCAGGGTGACAGGCCCGCCTTTTTTGATCTGAGCCTCAAACAGCGGAATGACGCTGCCGTGGCTGCCCAGCACATTGCCAAAACGTACAGCCACACACTTCATATCCGTGTTGCCCGCAAAGGTCTGGATGAGCATTTCGCAGATGCGCTTGGTACAGCCCATCACACTGGTGGGGTTCACAGCCTTATCGGTGGAAAGCTGCACGAACCGCTCCACGTCGTGTTCGCTGGCGCTCACCAGCAGATTTTTGGTGCCCAGAACATTGTTCTTGACCGCTTCTGCAGGGCTGACCTCCATCAGCGGCACATGTTTGTGTGCTGCCGCATGGAACACCACCGTGGGATGATAGGTTTCAAAAACCTCATCCAGACGCTTTTTATCGCGGATGGAGCCAATGAGCACCGTTACCGGGATATCCCGGCCGTACTTCTGCTGCAGCTCCATCAAAAGCTCATAGGCGCAGTTCTCGTAGATATCAAAAATAAGCAGCTTGCCGGGCTTGAAGCGCATCACCTGACGGCACAGTTCGCTGCCGATGGAGCCGCCGCCGCCCGTGACCAGAACGGTCTTGCCGGTGAGGTAGCCGGAGATCTGATCGGTATCCAGCGTCACTTCCTCGCGGGAAAGGAAGTCCGCCGGGTTCAACTCGCGGAAGGCTCCCTGCTGCGGTGTACCGCTGCCCACCAGCTGCGGGTCACTGAGCACCTGCACCGCACAATGGGTGCTGACGCACAGATCGATGACATGGTTCAGCTTGCTGCCCTTCAGGGTAGGAATGGCGATGATGATGCTGTGGATGCCGTAGCGCTTGCACAGGTCCGGGATATCCTCCAGCGTGCCCTTCACCGGCACCCCGTGGATGGTCTGGTTGAGTTTTGTGGGATCATCGTCCACCGCCACCACCGCGTGACCATATTCCTTATTGGATTTGCACACGTTGATGGCCCATGCACCGGCTTCGCCTGCACCTACGATCATCACCGGGCGGTTGGGGTCCTTGCTGGCAGCGCCGCGCAGCTTTTCGCCCAGCGGGTGGTTCAGGAACAGCCGCCATGCCAGACGGCTGCCGCCCACCAGCAGGAAGATGAGCACCGCTGCCATGCAGTTGGCAGAGTTGAACAGCACACCGTGGATGCACAGACGGTTGACACAGTAGACGACAACGGTAGGCACAGCCACCGTTCCCGCCAGACGCATCAGGTCGCGTTCACCGGCATACTTCCACAGTACGGAGTACAGCCCGCTGAACAGAAAGCTGGCAATGTACACCGCCACGATCCATGGCAGATTTTCGTACAGAAGCTCACGGTTATGCGGCCACCAAGCAGCTTCCACTGCTCCGTCTGCACGCAGCAGCAGCGCAAAATAAAAGCTGAATGCAACAATGGCTGCATCCAGCAGCACAAGCAGCGCCCGGCGCGCAAGCACCTGCGGTGTGTTCTTTTTATCTTTCACAAAAAAGTCCTCTTTTTGCACACGGCGTAAAACGCCGCTGTTTTTGCCGGAAGGAGCTTCCGGCGTTCCGTCCTGCCCGGCACACCGGACAGCCCTATCTTTATATTATACTCAGAACACTGCAGAATGTCCAGAAAATTTGAATCCGCTGCCAAACTCTCTCTATTTTTTCGGTCTGCCGGGCCGGTGCGCAGCCCAGAGCGCGGCTGCTTCCTCTCCAAGGCCCAGCGGCCATGCCGCCAGCAGGAACACTCCTGTGGTAGCGCAGCCGCCTATGCCCAACGCGGCCAGCTGCAAAGGCAGCCGAGCCGCAAACCCATCCGCAAGCAGCTTCCGCAGCGCCATGCCAGCCGCCGCAGCCAGCACAGCTGCCAGTGCCGGTGCACCCAGCCAGCGGCGGAATGCATGCTGCGTGCCGCTGGAAAACAGCAGATGCCCGGTGTTGGCCGCACAGGTGTACAGGCTGGAAAGCAGGATCACTGCCAAAAAGCCCTTCATGCCAAAGCGCGGCAGCAGCGCCACCACCCCGCCAATGCGCAGGATGGAATCCCACACGCTGTAGCGGAAGGCCGCCTTCTGCTCTCCTACCCCTTTCATGGCACCGTCCACCATGCTTTCCAGATACATCAGCGGCATGGCAGGAGCCAGCGTTTCCAGATAAAACCCGGCATCCGCACTTTGGTACAAAAGCTGTGCCAGCGGCCGTCCCCACACCCAGAACAGCACCCCTGCCAGCGCGGAAAAATAGCCGGTGAGCCGCAACATCCGGTCCAGAAGTGTTTTGAGCCGTTCGGTTTGGCCCAGAATGTGGGCCTGCGTGATCTCCGGCATCAGCAGCACCGAAAGACTGCCCAGCAGGCCAAATGGGAACGTAAGCAGCGGCAGAGCCATGCCTTTCAGTTCTCCGTACTGCTCCAGCGCGGCGGTGCGCCCGCCCGCGTTGATCAGATAGACCGCAAGGCAGGCGGGCACCAGCATATTCTCCGCCGTGTGCAGGGCGCTTGCCAATACCCGCCCGCCCTCCACCGGCCACAGGATCTCCCACAGACGGCGGGCCGGGTCTGCCGGGCGGACGGCTTTTTGCCCCGCAAAGGCACTGCGGGCATCCCGCCGGTAAAAGGCCAGCATGCACAGCGCCGACACCGCTTCGCTGACGGCGGTAGCTCCCAGCACCAGCATACAGCGCACGCCCACCGCATGGCCCTCGGTGCGGGTAAGCGCCAGTGCCACCAGCGCGATGCGCACCGTCTGCTCGGTAAGCTGGCTGAACACATTGGGGGCCACATGCCGCCGGGCGATGAAAAAACCCCGCAGCACCGCAGACACTGCCATCCATGGCATTCCCAGCGCTGAAACGCGCAAAGCACCGACGGCGCGGACATCGCCAAGCCACAACCGGGCCGCAAGATCCGCTGTTGCCAGCTGCAGTGCAGCGGCAAACAGCCCCAGCACAAGTCCTGCCGCCAGCAGACGCCGCAGCATGCCGCGGGCTGCACCATGGGCGGAAGCCGGGCCGCTGAGTTCCTCGGCCATGAGCCGGGTAGCCGCCACCGAAACGCCCGCCGTTGCCAGCGTGACGAACAGTGAATACACCGCCAGCACCAGCTGGTAAAGGCCCATCCCCTCGCCGCCCAGCTCGTTTGCCAGCCAGATGCGCAGGCCCATGCCGGCCAGCCGCAGCACCACGTCTGAACCGGTGAGCAGCGCCGCATTTTTCAAATAGCTCTGCCGCATGGCGCACCTCCTGCCGGAATGTTCCGGTTCCAGCATATGAAGCGGCGGAACAGGATATGCAAAAGCAGAGCGGCGCGGCGGGTTGTTTCCTGAGCGCTTTTATGGTATAGTAAAGGGGCGGCTTTTATATGGCCGTATTCTGTTTAAGGAGGAAGCACACGGCCAATGCCTCTGAGCCAGCCGTGCGCAAAAAGAGAATGAGCGAAGAATGTACCCATGACTGCTCCAGCTGTGGAGCAGCATGTTCTTCCCGCGATGCAGCGCCCAAGCACGATGCCCCCAACCCCAACAGCAGCGTCAAAAAAGTCATTGGCGTTGTGTCCGGCAAGGGCGGCGTTGGCAAGAGCATGACCAGCGCCCTGCTGGCCTGCGCCATGGCACGCCGCGGCTACCACTGCGGCATTCTGGATGCCGACATCACCGGCCCGTCCATTCCCAAGCTGTTCGGCATCCATGGCCGTGCCATGGCCGACGACAAGGGCTGCTGGCCCATCCAGAGCCGCATGGGCATCGATGTCATGAGCATCAACCTGCTGGTGGAAAATGAGGAAGACCCCGTTGTGTGGCGCGGCCCGGTGATCGCCGGTGCTGTCAAGCAGTTCTGGACCGATGTGGTCTGGAAGGACGTGGACTTCCTGTTCGTGGACATGCCCCCGGGAACCGGTGATGTGCCCCTGACCGTGTTCCAGAGCCTGCCGGTGGACGGCATTGTTGTGGTGGCAAGCCCGCAGGAGCTGGTGAGCATGATCGTGGCCAAGGCCGTGAACATGGCCGAGATGATGAAGGTGCCGATGCTGGGCATCGTCGAGAACATGAGCTATATCGTCTGCCCCGACTGCGGCAAGCACATCAACGTCTTTGGCGACAGCCATGTGGACGAGATCGCCGACAAATACAAGCTGCCGGTGCTGGCGAAGATGCCCATCGACCCCGAGCTGGCCAAGGAGGCCGATGCGGGCATGATCGAGATGTTCGCGGGCGACTATCTGGACAATGCGGCCCAGACCGTGGCAAAGCTGCTGAAAAAGTAAAGCGCTGCATCGACATTTTAAGTTTTGAGGAGGTTACTTATGAAAAAGTTCTTTGAGGAATTCAAAGCCTTTGCCCTGAAGGGCAACATGATGGACATGGCCATCGGTGTTCTCATCGGCGGCGCATTCTCCACGCTGGTCACTTCTTTGACGGACAACATCATCAACCCTATCATTGGCATTTTGTTCCAGACAGATTTCAGTGATGTTGTGCTGCACCTGCCGTTTGACATCAACCTGGGCATCGGTGCATTCATCTCTGCCGTCATTAACTTTATCATTCTGGCATTCGTTCTGTTCTGTATGCTGAAAGCCATGAACAAGCTCATGGACCTGGGCAAGCATGAAGAAGAAAAGCCCGCCGAGCCGGAAGCCCCTAAGGCCCCGACGCAGGAGGAGCTGCTGACCGAGATCCTGGCTGTTTTGAAAGAGCAGCAGGCTGCAAACGGCAAATAACACACCGTTTTGCCCGGCAGTTATTGCCGCAGCTTAATTTTATTAAGTTTGGTCCTTGCAAAGCAAAGCAAATAAGGTTTTTGCGTTAATTTCATAAAAATCTTTTGTTTGATGATTGCCATTCCCCTACTGGTGTGGTATAGTACATATAAGAACAAAGACGTTCCCACAAACGGGTTAGTGTACCCGTTGGGGAACGTCTTTTTTCGTATCTATGCCAGGGTGGGAAATGTGCGTTCCCGCCCGGCCCCGCAGGAAATTACGGGAAGGAGCAAAAAACGGATGGAAAACTTTACAGAGCGCAAGGCCCCCGCCGGGCTGTATGATCCGCGGTTTGAACATGACAACTGCGGCATTGGTGCAGTTGTGGATATCAAGGGCCGTAAAACCCACAAAACGATCGACGATGCTTTGCAGATCGTGGAGCACCTGGAACACCGTGCCGGTAAGGATGCCGAAGGCAAAACCGGCGATGGTGTCGGTATCCTGCTGCAGATCGGCCACAAGTTCTTCAAAAAAGCTGCTGAAGAAGCCGGCATTACGCTGGGCAACGAGCGTGACTACGGCATTGGCATGTTCTTTTTCCCACAGGAAGAGTTGAACCGCAACCAGGACAAAAAGCTGTTTGAGATCATCTGCAAAAAAGAGGGGCTCAACTTCCTTGGCTGGCGCGAAGTGCCCACCTGCCCGGAAATTTTGGGCCACAAGGCACGTTCCTGCATGCCCAGCATCTGGCAGGCATTTGTGGAACGCCCGGCCCGCGTAAAGCCCGGCATTGACTTTGACCGCAAGCTTTATGTTGCCCGCCGCGTGTTTGAACAGTCCAGCCAGGATACTTATGTGTGCAGTCTTTCCAGCCGCACCATTGTGTACAAGGGCATGTTCCTGGTTAAAGAACTGCGCCTGTTCTATCCCGATTTGCAGAGCGAAGATTATGAATCTGCCATCGGCATGGTGCACAGCCGTTTTTCTACCAACACGGCACCCAGCTGGAACCGCGCCCACCCCAACCGCTTTATCCTGCATAACGGCGAGATCAACACCATCCGCGGCAACGTGGATACCATGCTGGCCCGCGAGGAAACCATTGGTTCCAACTACCTGAAAGAGGATATGACCAAGGTTCTGCCCATTGTGAACCAGGGTGGTTCCGACTCCGCCATGCTGGATAACACGCTGGAGTTTATGGTTATGAACGGCATGGAGCTGCCGCTGGCTGTTATGGTCACTATCCCCGAACCGTGGGAAAACAACCATAGTATGGACCCCAAAAAGCGTGCGTTCTATCAGTATTACGCCACCATGCTGGAACCGTGGGACGGCCCCGCTTCCATCCTGTTCAGTGACGGCGATGTGATGGGCGCTGTGCTGGACCGCAACGGTCTGCGCCCCAGCCGCTACTATATCACCAAAGACGGCCGCCTGATCCTTTCCAGTGAGGTCGGCGTGTTGGATATTCCCGCCGAAGAAATCGTGCGCAAGGACCGCCTGCGCCCCGGCAAAATGCTGTTGGTGGATACCGCCAGGGGTGAGCTGGTGGACGACGAAAGCCTGAAAGCCGATTACGCCAGCCGCGAGCCTTACGGCGAATGGCTGGACCGCAACCTGGTCAACCTGGCCGATTTGAAGATTCCCAACGAGCGCGTACCCAGCCACGAGCATGACGAGCTGGTGCGGCTGCAGAAAGCATTCGGCTACCAGTACGAGGATGTTTCCACCATGATCCTGCCGATGGCAAAGAACGGCGCAGAGCCTGCCGGTGCCATGGGCAGCGATACCCCGCTGGCCGTTTTGAGCCACACCCATCCCCCGCTGTTTGAGTATTTTAAGCAGATGTTTGCCCAGGTCACCAACCCGCCCATCGACGCCCTGCGCGAGAAGGTCGTGACCTCCACCACCGTATACGTTGGCGCACAGGGCAACCTGTTGGAAGAGGACGCCGAGAACTGCAAGGTGCTGAAAATCACCAACCCCATTTTGACCGAAACCGACCTGATGAAGATCAAGGCCATGAAGGTTCCCGGCTTTAAGGTGGAAACCATCTCCATCTGCTACTATAAGAACACCGACCTTGAAAAGGCCATTGACCGCCTGTTCGTTGATGTGGACCGCGCCTACCGCGATGGTGCCAACATCCTGATTTTGTCTGACCGCGAAATTGATGAGTACCATGTCGCCATCCCCAGCCTTCTGGCTGTGGGCGCAGTTTCCAAGTACCTGGTTCGTACCCGCAAGCGCACCGCCATGGCCCTGATCCTGGAAAGCGGTGAGCCCCGCAAGGTTCATGATTTTGCCACCCTGCTGGGCTACGGTGCCTGCGCCATCAACCCCTATCTGGCACAGGAGACCATCGGCGAGCTGATCAATGAGGGTCTGCTGGACAAAGATTACTATGCCGCCGTGAACGACTACAATAAAGCCGTTCTGGCCGGCATCGTCAAGATTGCCTCCAAGATGGGCATTTCCACCATCCAGTCCTACCAGGGCAGCCAGATTTTTGAAGCGCTGGGTCTGAGCAACGAGGTAGTGGATAAGTACTTTACCAACACCGTCAGCCGTGTGGGCGGCATTACCATCCGCGACATCCAGAACGACCTGGAAGCTCGCCACAAACAGGCATTCGACCCTCTGGGCCTGGATATCAGCATGGAGCTGACCAGCCTGGGTGAGCACAAGCTCCGCAGCGGCAAGCTGGCCGAAGATCATCTGTACAACCCGCTGACCATCCACCTGCTGCAGCAGGCCTGCTGGACCGGCGATTACAACAAGTTCAAGGCTTATACCGATGCCGTGAACGCCGAGGGCGGCGATGCCATGCACCTGCGCAGCCTGCTGGACTTCAATTATCCTGACGCCGGTATCCCGCTGGACGAAGTGGAAAGCGTGGATTCCATCGTACACCGCTTCAAGACTGCTGCCATGAGCTATGGCGCCCTTTCTGAGGAAGCCCACGAGTGCATGGCCGTTGCCATGAACCGCATCGGCGGTAAGAGTAACACCGGCGAAGGCGGCGAAGCCGAAGACCGTTTTGGCACCGAGCGCAACAGCGCCATCAAACAGGTAGCATCCGCCCGTTTTGGCGTGACCAGCAAGTATCTGGTTTCCGCCAGTGAGATTCAGATCAAGATGGCACAGGGCGCAAAGCCCGGCGAGGGCGGCCAGCTGCCCGGCGGCAAGGTCTATCCGTGGGTCGCCAAGACCCGCAACTCGACCACCGGCGTCGGCCTGATCTCTCCCCCGCCCCACCACGATATTTACTCGATCGAGGATCTGGCGCAGCTGATCTACGATTTGAAGTGCTCCAACCGCAAGGCAGCCATCAACGTCAAGCTTGTCAGCGAGGCCGGTGTCGGCACGATTGCCGCGGGCGTTGCCAAGGCCGGTGCGGAGGTCATCCTGATTTCCGGCTTTGACGGCGGCACGGGCGCAGCCCCCCGCAACTCCATCCACAACGCAGGTCTGCCGTGGGAGCTGGGCATTGCCGAGGCACACCAGTGCCTGATCATGAACGGTCTGCGCAGCCGTGTCCGCATCGAGGCGGACAGCAAGCTGATGAGTGGCCGCGACGTTGCCATTGCCGCGCTGCTGGGTGCCGAGGAATTCGGCTTCGCTACCGCAGCCCTGATCGTGGAAGGCTGCGTCATGATGCGCGCCTGCCAGAAGAACACCTGCCCGCAGGGCATCGCCACCCAGGATCCGGAGCTCCGCGCACGCTTCAAGGGCAAGCCGGAACATGTCGTCAACTTCTTCATGTTCATCGCCGAGGAAGTCCGCGAACTGCTCGCGCAGCTCGGCTTCCGCACGCTGGAAGAGGCCGTCGGCCATGTCGAATGCCTCGACCAGGACGAAGCCATCAAGCGTTGGAAATCCGACGGCATCGACCTGAGCAACGTGCTCATGCAGCCGGGCCCGGTTCCGGGAACCATCCTGCACAAGACGATCGATCAGAACCACGAGCTCGACAAGGCGCTCGACAACAAGCTCATCGAGCTTGCCCAGCCCGCCCTTGACAAGAAGGAGCCCGTGCGTATCGAAATGCCGATCCGCAACGTGTACCGTACGCTCGGCACCATGCTCGGCTATGAGATCACCAAGCGCTACGGCGAGGAAGGTCTGCCGGACGACACCATCGACATGACGTTCCATGGTGCCGGCGGCCAGTCCATCGGCGCGTTCATTCCGCGTGGCGAAACCATCCGCGTCTACGGCGAAGTCAACGACTACGCGGGCAAGGGCCTGTCCGGCGGCCGCATGGTGGTCCGTCCAGAGGACGGCATCACCTTCGATCCGCACGAGAACGTGATCGCAGGCAATGTCACCGGCTTCGGCGCGACTTCCGGCCAAATGTTCGTGGCCGGCCGCGCAGGCGAACGTTTCGCCGTACGTAACGGCGGCGCCACCTTCGTGGTGGAAGGCGTGGGCGACCACGGCTGCGAATACATGACCGGCGGTACGGTCGTGATTCTCGGCTCCACCGGCCGTAACCTCGGCGCGGGCTTCTCCGGCGGCAACGTGTACGTGCTCGACCTCGACATGAAGCAGGTCAACCCGGCGGCCGCCACCAACGGCGCGCTGCTGTTCGAGCCGCTTGACGCCGATGCCGACAAGCTGGTGCACGGTCTCGTCAAGCAGCATGCCGAAGAGACCGGCTCCGCCTTCGCGAAGGCCCTGCTTGACGACTGGGAAAACAGCGCCAAGCGATTCACCCACATCGTTCCGAAGCACTTCCTCGCCATGCAGAAGGCGATGAAGGAAGCCGAGGAGAAGAACATCGATTTCAATACGCCTGGCGTCTGGGAACAGGTGTACGAGCAGGTTATGGAAGGAGCGCGCTGACATGGGAGATCCTCGTGGATTCCTGAAGGTCCGTACCCGTCGCGAACTGGCCGAACGCCCCGTTGAAGAGCGAATCAAGGACTGGTTCGACGTTCACACCGAATCCGGCCTGCAGTCCTGGACCACCGAGCAGGCGGCCCGCTGCATGGATTGCGGAACCCCGTTCTGCATGAGCGGATGCCCGCTCGGCAACATCATTCCGGAGTTCAACGATCTGGTCCGTCAGGAGAAGTGGGAGGACGCGTACAACCGTCTGTCCGAAACCAACAACTTCCCCGAAGTGACCGGTCGCATCTGCCCGGCATTGTGCGAAGCCGCCTGCGTGCTTGGCATCCATCAGCCGGCCACGATGATTCAGAACGACGAACGCACCATCATCGATCAGGCATGGAGCCTTGACTACGTCAAGCCTCTGCCGCCGCAGCGTCTGACCGACCAGACCGTTGCCGTGGTCGGTTCCGGCCCATCCGGTCTCGCCTGCGCCCAGCAGCTCACCCGTGCCGGCCACACCGTGGTCGTATACGAGCGTGATGACGCCATCGGTGGTCTGATGCGTTACGGCATTCCGAACTTCAAACTCGACAAGCGCCTCATCGACCGCCGAGTCGAGCAGATGGAAGCCGAAGGCACCGTGTTCCGCACCGGCGTGGAAATCGGCAAGGACATCTCCTGGGATGACCTGCGTTCCCGCTACGACGCAGTGGTGGTTGCCATCGGCTCCACCGTGCCGCGTGACATGAAGATTCCAGGCCGCGAGCTCAAGGGTATCCATTTCGCCATGGAGTTCCTGCCGGACGCCACACGTCGCGTGTACGGTGTCAAGCCGGTCAACGACATCACCGCCGAAGGCAAGCATGTGGTGATCATCGGCGGCGGCGACACCGGTTCCGACTGCCTCGGCACATCCCTGCGCCAAGGCGCGAAGGACGTCACCGTGCTGCAGATCATGCCGCAGGAACCGAAGGAGCGTCCGGCCAACCAGCCATGGCCGACCTTCGCCCGCCTGTACAAGGAAACCTCCTCCATGGAGGAAGGTTTCGAAACGCAGCGCGCCGAATACGTGTACAACACCGACTCGGTCAACTTCGAGGGCTCCGACGAGGACAAGGCCAAGGTGAAGGTGGAGAACTCCACCGCCACCGAAGGCTTCGTCGCCGACGAGAACGGACATGTCACCGGTCTGAAGGTCGTCAACGTCGCTCCAGGAGAGAACGGGCCGTTCACCCGCCAGCCAGGCACCGAACGAGTGATTCCCGCCGATCTGGTGCTCATCTCCGTGGGCTTCCTGCACCCTGACACCACCACGCTGGTGGATCAGCTGCCGGTCGACCTTGACGGTCGAGGCAATGTGGCGCGTAACGACAAGTTCGCCACCTCCCAGGACGGCGTCTTCGCCTGCGGTGACGCCGGACGTGGCCAGAGCCTCGTCGTGTGGGCCATCTCCGAAGGTCGCTCCTGCGCTGCCGCGGTCGACGAGTACCTTACCGGCTCCACCGAACTGCCGGCACCGATCGTCGCTTCCAAGCGTCCGATGATGCTGCCGCGATAGACAACACTGTTGTAAGGGTATGAACGAGGTGGCCCGGCTCGCGAATAGTGAGCCGGGCTACCTGTTTTTCACCCAAAATGCGGTAAAGTAATCCCAGCACCATGCAACAAAGGAGTGACTAATGCCAAATCGCGCAGAACGACGTGCCCAAGCCAAGCGCAATCGCAGGGGAGTGCCACAGCAATACGACCAAACCCAAGGCCGCGCACGTTCCGGCATGTTGGACGAGTATCAGCTGCAGGAAAAGTCACGTCGTCTGCAGGACGGCACTGATGGGCCATGGAAGCCGAGTGCCAGTACGATCACGGAAACGGAAAACGTGCTGAACACCAATCCTGATTACAAGAATCCGAAGATGTTCAAGGCACCCCATTCCGTCCGCCAATGGTTCCGTGTGGCCAGCTGGGTGCTGATTGCGCTGTCGGCCATCGCCTTCCTCGTGGTCATGTGGCTGCCGTCGCATCCGATGTGGCTCATCTCCACAGTCGCCATCGTCTTCGCAGTCGGTGTGCTGAGCCTGTTCTTCACGGCCGGCAACCCGAAGCACAATCCGAATCTCGACCAAAACGGAACAGCCGTCTGATCACAAAAACGATGGAAAGCGGTGAGACAACCAGAAGCATTTGTCTCACCGCTTTTTCTATCGGATTTTAGGTATGCGCTACTTGACTTCGACTAACCGTAAAGGGTATGCGAGAATGCTGTTTCATCGTTTTTCAGAAAAAGAATGGAACTTTCTGAAAAACGATGAAAACAATAAGTGTTTTTCGTGTCTGATGTTTTACAGTAGAACAGGAAACGCTGGAAGACTCGAGGAGGAGATTACAGACATGAAGGTTGACATTCTATCGCGTGAATACCCGCCCAAGGTGTATGGCGGCGCGGGGGTGCATGCCGAAGAGCTTTCCAAGGTGCTGGCGGAACGTGTCGATGTGACGGTCCGCGCATTCGACGGGCCGCGCGCGGCCGCCGACATTCCCGCGATTCCCGGAACCGACCCGAAAGGGTCGCTCACGGTCGTCGGCTACGACGTGCCGAAAGAGCTTGAGGATGCGAACGGTGCGCTGAAGACGTTTGGCGTCGATTTGCAAATCGCCAACGACGTTGATGCCGACATCATCCATGCGCATACATGGTACGCATGCCTTGCCGGCTATCTCGCCAAAATGCTGCATGACACCCCATTGGTCATCACCGCGCACTCGCTTGAACCGTTCCGTCCATGGAAACGTGAGCAGTTGGGCGGCGGCTACAATCTGAGCTCCTGGGCTGAGAAAGACGCCTACGAGCATGCCGACCGCGTGATCGCCGTATCCGCGGGCATGCGTGAGGATATCCTCACCGCCTATCCGAACCTTGACCCGGACAAGGTGGTCGTAGTGCATAACGGCATCACCATGAGCCAGTTTGAAACCCCGGCGGATGACGATCCGGGCTGGAAGGTGTTCGAACGTTACAACATCGACCGCAGCAAACCGACCTTGCTGTTCGTCGGACGCATCACCCGTCAAAAGGGTCTGCCGTACCTGCTTCAGGCACTGCACTTCGTGGACCCGAACATCCAGGTCGTTCTGTGCGCCGGCGCTCCCGACACGCCGGAAATCATGGAAGAGGTCAAGACCGCCTTCGCCAAGCTCGACGAGGAACGCGGCAACATCATCTGGATTGAGGAGATGCTGCCGAAGCCGGAACTCAACGCACTCGAACATGGCTGTGACGCATTCATCTGCCCATCCATCTACGAGCCGCTCGGCATCGTGAATCTGGAAGCCATGGCATGCGGTCTGCCGGTGGTCGCCTCTGCGACCGGTGGCATTCCGGAAGTCGTCGTCGACGGCGAGACCGGATATCTGGTGCCGGTCGACCAACTGCATGACGGCACTGGCACCCCCACCAACCCTGACAAATTCGTGCACGATATGGCCGACGCCATCAACCGCATCATGGCTGACCCTGAAAAGGCGAAGCGGATGGGACAGGCCGGTTACGAGCGTGCCCGCGACCACTTCAGCTGGGAGTCCATCGCAGACAAGACCGTCAAAGTCTACGAGGACGTGCTTGCCGAACGGAAGTAGAACCGAACCTGTCTGATCGCGGATAACCGATCCGGCTGATCGATAGCCAGAATATTCCTGAAATGCCTCCTGCCGACGCACTATGCTGGCAGGAGGCATCATCGCATCCAAGTGGTTTGTGAAAATGGAGGGGACCATGAACGAACAGAGCATCGCGTTGAAACTGGACGATGTGGAATTCCGTCGCCGCAGGCGCGTAATTCTCACCAAAGTCAATCTGGAAGTCAAAAAAGGCGAGAAATGGGTGCTGTTCGGTCCCAACGGCATCGGCAAATCCACGTTGGTGCAGATGATGAGCACCCGTGGATTCCCATCCGAAGGCACAGTCGACATTCTTGGAAACCGTCTGGGCAAAGTGAACGTGTTCTCCTACCGCAACCGCATCGGTTTGAGCTCGGCCGAACTCGGACGTGCGTTCCCACCGCAGGAAGATCCTCTTGACGCCATCGTGACGGCGCTGACCGCAACCACCGGCCGTTGGCGCGACACCTATACTGACGAGGATTACGCCAAAGCCCGCTCATTGATGCGTGAATTCGGCATCGAATACCTGGAAGGCAAGATGATGTTCAAGCTTTCCGAAGGCGAACGCACTCGCGTGCTTATCTGCCGTGCGTTGATGGCGGATCCCGATTTGCTGATTCTTGACGAGCCGACCACGGGTCTTGATTTGGGTGGGCGTGAGATTGCTTTGCGTGCGTTGAGTCGTGTTGGTGCGGAGCAGTCTGACCGCGCCGTGATTCTGGTGACGCACCGTCTTGAGGAGATTCCGCAAGGCTTCGACCACGTGGCGATCATGGGACGTATCACCGGCAACGAGGCGGACGCGTATACCGATAACGTCGCCGGCAACGATCCGGCGCCGGGCACTATCGTATATACGGGTGATTTGGAGCATGGTTTTACTTCTGAACGGTTGAGCCAGGTGTTTGGTTTGGATTTGAAGGTCACGCATGCGAATGGTCGTTGGAACGCGTACGCGGTGTGATGTTGACGTCGCCGTCACATTGCCGTCGCTTCGTGCCGTCTGCCGGTATGACGGCGGATACGGTAGCATAGGTTCGTTGCTTGTCTGTGGAATGCGGTCTGCAATCGTAATCCATAGTCGTGAAATCGCATACTGAACGAACGTACGAAGGAGCGTAAACCATGCGTCGAGGGCCGCTTGCCGCCGGTGAAAAAGTGCAGTTCACGGACCGCAGGTCGAATAAAATCACCGATCAGCTGGTGCCGGGTGGTGTGACGCAGACCTCGCATGGCATCATCCTGCATGATGATGTGATTGGCCAGACGGAAGGATCCGTTGTCGTGACGGTGAGTGCGAAACGTGAGGCTCAGGTCAACCAGACGCATCCGGAACGCGACGCGAACAAGCCGTGGAAGGGAACGCGTGCCATCGGTGGTTGGGAGTTCGCCGTCATGCGTCCGCGCTTGGCTGACTATGTGCTGTCCATGCCGCGTGGCGCGCAGATCATGTATCCGAAGGACATCGCGCAGGTCATCCAGCTCGGTGATATTCGTTCCGGTATGAACGTGCTGGAATCCGGAGCCGGTTCGGGCGCGATGAGCATCAATCTGCTGGATGCCGTGGGGGAGGGCGGAAGCCTCACCACCATCGAGATGCGTTCGGAATTCGCGCGCGTCGCCGAAGCCAACGCGACGGTTTACTTTGGCAAACGTCCCGCATGGTGGGATTTGAGGACCGGCGATTTCGATTCGGTCGCGGCTGGTTTGCCGGAACACTCCTTCGACCGCATCATGCTTGACATGCTTGACCCGTGGAACCGTCTTGAACAGGCGTATCGCGTGATCGCGCCTGGCGGCGTGCTCGTCGCGTACGTCACCACCACCACGCAGTTGAGCCGTCTTGCCGAAGCGTTGCGCGAGGCCGGCTGCTGGACCGAGCCGGACATTCAGGAGACTTTGGAACGTAATTGGAAGGCGCAAGGACTGGCCATCCGTCCCGATCACCAGATGATTGGACACACCGGTTTCCTCATGGTTTCTCGCGCGATGGCTCCGGGCTTCCAGGCGTTGCGTAAACGCGACCGTGCCACGAAGGACACGACGACCGACATCGATTCGTTGACGCCCGAGGAGCGTGCCGAACAGCTTGAGGATCTGGAATTGCGTGACATTTCCGATCGCAAGCTGCGCAAGGTGCTGCGTGACCTCGACGCGCAGGTCGAAGCCATAAAGGAGTAGATTTAGAGCGTTTCATGCCATGTCCCAGCGGAAAATCTGAGACAATGGACATTAGACATTTGAAATGCGGCGCTGGAACCGGATCGGAGCGTGCGATTATGGGAACGAGCCTGAAGAAGGTCGCTAAAAAGGCCAAGGAATACAAGTATGTGCTGCTGGCGATGCGCCACGCCAAAACCGAGCCGTTCGGCGGCAACGGCAGCGACGTGGGACGTGAGCTCACCGACAAAGGACGTAAGCAGGCCAAAGCCGTGGCCAAAGGATTGGCGGCGTTCAAAATGGTGCCCACTCGCATCGCATGCTCCAGCGCCACCCGCGCCCGTCAGACCTGCGATCGCATGCTCAAGGTGTTCGGCGACGATCCGAAAGTCGACTACCGGCAAAGCCTGTACGAAGGCGGCGTGCAATCCGTGTTCGACGAGCTCGCGCAAACCAAGGAAAAGCATCGCACGCTGCTCGTGCTTGGCCACGAACCGACCATTTCGATCGCCTGCCAATGGCTGGCCAGCACCGAATCCGATCCGACGTTGCTTGACCTGCTGAATCTCGGCATGTCCCCGGCCTCGATCGCCGTATTCGGCTCGAACGAGCCATTCAACCAGTGGCAGCTGCACAGCGGCGAACTCATCGCGCTGCTTACCGCCAAAGACTTCGAGTAGGGCTTGCGTGTTCCGGGCTGATTCGGAACGATGAGCATTCCGCAGAGTGCTGTGATTTGACTTCAAGCGGCTTCAAGGTTGTATGGTGCTTTCTGAACCGATGTTCAGAATGATGGATAGGAGAGCCCATATGAACAATCCCAGTGCGTTCCCTCTTGGGGAACCAAATGACGGTTTCGCCCAGTATTTCGACGGACAGAGCTGGCTTGCGCCGGTACTTGACGCGCCTGAAGTGTCAATCCACAATGTGACGTTCGAACCTGGATGCCGGAACCACTGGCATATCCACCATCACGCGGCCCAGATTCTCATTGCGGTTGGAGAGCGTGGCTACTACCAGCTTGAGGGCGAAGAGCCGAAGGAGCTTGAACCGGGACAGGCCGTCCGTATTCCGCCGGACGTTAAGCATTGGCACGGTGCCGCCCCTCACGAAGCTTTCAGCCATTTGGCGTTCATGATTGCGGATGGCACGGGCGACGTGACGAATGAATGGCTGGAACCCGTAGACCCCGACGCATACGAGACATTGCGTTAAATCCGCTTGCCGGGCTGTTCTGCATTATTGATCCATAAACATAAATGTGTGAATATAGACGGCATACGGACTGCGTTATAAGGACAGTTTATAACGACACTCAAATTTTCTTGATGTCTTATAGCTGGCGGTTTTGTGATAGCTTGAGCGGGTTGCATTGTTCATATCAGATGGAGGATTCATGTCCGCTCTTACTTCCGTCTCCGGTTTCCCACGCATCGGCCAGAACCGTGAGCTGAAGAAAATCATCGAAGCGTATTGGAAGGGCAACACCACCCTCGACGAGGTGCGTGCCACAGCCAAGGAACTGCGTGCCAAGCATTGGAAGCTGCAGCAGGCCGCCGGCATCGACCTGATTCCGAGCAACGACTTCAGCTATTACGACCAGATGCTCGACACTGCCATCCTGCTCAACGTCATTCCGCAGCGCTACCAGCGTCTCGCCTTCGAGAACCCGGAAGAGACCCTCTTCGCAATGGGCCGCGGCTATCAGGGCGAGAAGGGCGACGTGACCGCCCTGCCGATGAAGAAGTGGTTCACCACCAACTACCACTACCTCGTGCCGGAAATCGACTCCGCCACCGACATCAAGCTCAACAGCACCAAGCCATTCGACGAATTCAACGAGGCGAAGGCGCTCGGCATCACCACCAAGCCGGTGCTCATCGGCCCGTACACCTTCTTCAAGCTCGCCCGCAATCCGCAGGCCGAGGAGCTCGACTACGACAAGGGCCTCGTCAACGCGGTCGCCGCGGTGTACGCCGAAGTCGTCGCCAAGTTCGCCGAACTGGGCGCGCAGTGGATCCAGATCGACGAACCGTACCTCGTGCTCGACAAGGAGCCGGGCGACGTCGAACTGTTCAAGAGCCTGTACGCCAAGATCCTGCCCGCCCGCGAAGGCAAGGTCAAGGTGCTGCTCAACACCTACTTCGGACACATCGCCGACGTGTACGAAACCGTCAACCTGCTCGGCTTCGACGGCATCGGCCTGGACCTGAACGAAGGCAAGGACGAAAACCTCGCCGCCGTCGAAAAGTACGGCGTGGCAGAAAACACCACCATCTTCGCCGGCGTGATCAACGGCCGCAACATCTGGCGCAACAACTACGCCGTGAGCCTCGGCCTGGTCGACGCGCTGAAGCAGGTCACCGCCAACGTGGCCGTCTCCACCGCCAGCTCCCTGCTGCACGTGCCGTTCAGCACCGAAGGCGAGGACGGTCTCGCCGACGACGTGCGCAAGCACTTCGCCTTCGCCGTCCAGAAGCTCGACGAACTGCACGAAGTCGCCGTGCTCGCCGACGCTTCCGACGACGAGAAGAAGGCATCCGCCGAACTCGCAGCCAACCAGGCGCTGTTCGACGGCACCCGCGTCGCCGCCGATCCTGCGGTCGCCAAGCGAATCGCAAGCCTTACCGACGCCGACTTCGTACGTCAGCCGGCACGCGCCGAACGCCAGAAGGAGCAGCGTGAGGCGCTGAACCTGCCGCTGCTGCCCACCACCACCATCGGCTCCTTCCCGCAAACCAAGGAAGTGCGCGCCGAACGCGCCAAGCTGCGCAAGGGCGAGATCACCAAGGCCGAATACGACGAATTCATGAAGAACCAGATCGACGCCTGCATCAAGCATCAGGAGGAAATCGGCCTCGACGTGCTCGTCCACGGCGAATTCGAACGCAACGACATGGTCGAATACTTCGGCCAGAACCTCAACGGCTTCCTGTTCACCAAGAACGCGTGGGTGCAGTCCTACGGCACACGTTGCGTCAAGCCTCCGATCGTGTGGGGCGACGTATCCCGCGCCAACCCGATCACCGTGGAATGGAGCGCCTACGCGCAGTCCCGCACCGATCATGTGATGAAGGGCATGCTCACCGGTCCGGTCACCATCCTCAATTGGTCCTGGCCGCGCGAGGACATCACCCACGAGCAGCAGACCCAGCAGCTCGCGCTCGCCATCCGCGACGAAGTGCTCGATTTGGAGAAGGCCGGCATCAAGGTCATCCAGATCGACGAGGCCGCACTGCGCGAGAAGCTGCCGCTGAGGAAGACCGACTGGCACAAGAAGTACCTCGACTGGGCCATTCCGGCGTTCCGTCTGGTGCATTCCGCCGTCAAGCCGACCACGCAGATCCACACGCACATGTGCTATTCGGAGTTCAACGACATCATCAAGGACATCGACGCGATGGACGCCGACGTGATCTCCTTCGAAGCCTCCCGTGGCGACCTTGTGGTGCTCGACGCCATCCACGACGCCAACTTCGAAACCGAAGCCGGCCCGGGCGTGTACGACATCCACTCTCCGCGCATTCCGTCCGAACAGGAGATCGAGAACCGCATCTACGAGATCCTGAAGAAGATGGACGTCGAAAAGGTGTGGATCAACCCGGACTGCGGCCTGAAGACTCGTGGCAACGCCGAAACCTGGCCGAGCCTGGAGAACCTCGTCGCAGCGGCCAAGGCCGTGCGCGCCAAACTCGCCAAGTAAGGCCGGCATAGGCATAAACAGGCAAGATTTCCAAGGAATCACATGCATTCGCCAATCTTCTCGCTGGAGGTGTTCCCTCCCAAGCGCACCAGCCCTGTAGGTACCATCTACGATACGTTGGATGGCCTGCAGGGGCTGGACCCCGACTTCATCTCCGTCACCTACGGCACCGGCAAATCGTCCGACCGCACGTTGACCGCACGCATCGCGCATACGGTGAACGAATACGGCATTCCGGCCGTGGCGCACCTGACCGCGCAATACCTTGACAAAGACGACGTGGACGAGGCGCTCGACCTGTTCGACCAAGCCAAAGTCTCCGGCGTGCTCGCTTTGCGAGGCGACCGTGTGGAAGGAGCCGAACCGGCGGGAGTGTTCGACCATGCGAGCGATCTGGCGGCCTACATCCGCGAGAAGCGTCCTAATCTCAAGATCTACGGCGCCTGCTATCCGGAAAAGCACCCGCAGGCGGCCACGCTTGAGGAGGATATCGACAATCTCAAGAAGAAGGTCGACGCGGGCGTAAGCCACCTCATCTCCCAGCTGTTCTACGACAACGAGGATTTCCTTCGATTCGTGGACAAGGCTCGTGCCGCCGGCATCGACGTTCCAATCGAAGCCGGCATCATGCCGGTGATGAACGCGAAGTCGGTGCTGCGCATGTCGAAGATGTGCGAATCGCGTGTTCCTGAAAAACTTGCCGTCCTGCTTGACAAGTGGGGGAGCGACACCGCGCTGCTTAAAGAGGCGGGTATCGCCTACGCGTCCGAACAGATCTGCGACTTGGCGGCACGCGGCGTCGACGGCGTGCACCTGTACACGATGAACCATCCATGCGTCAGCCGGCGCATCTGGTCCAACGTCAAACCATTCTTCGTCTGATTCAGACGATGCAACAAACACGAAAGGGATGATTTCCGGCAACTGTCGGAAACCATCCCTTTCGCCATACTTACGGATATGAACGATTACTATGGGAACCATGGCTTCTTCTACGCATCAGTTTGGGGTGCTCGATCTGATTCGGGCGGGATTGCAGGATCTGGACACGGCACGCACGCTGCTTGACGAGTTGCGCGCCGACGGCATCGACGACGACCGGCTATGCCTGCTGATGAAAACATTGGAACAGACCTGCGAGCCCGACATCGCGCTACGCAACCTCGTCGACATCATCAAAGCGTTGCAAAGCCAAGGCCGCGACTTCCACCAGGTCATCACCGACGACGCCGGACTCGTACGACTCGTCACCGTGCTCGGCGTGTCCGACGAAATGGGCAAGCTCATGCGCTTCCGCCCCGAACTCGTCATGGCCGCAGCCAGCGACTCATGCGAAAGCCATCTGTACAACCACGCGCAACGCCGCGCGCATGTCCTCGAAGCGGTCGGTGCCGACCCGGCCGACAATCGCATGCCAAAAGCCACGAAACCACTCGCCGAAGCGGCGACCGCGCTACGACAGACCTACAGAAAACAGCTCGCCGCCATCATGGCGCAGGACGCCACCGCGGACGACCCAATCGAAATACAACCGAGAATCAGCCAGGAACTGTCCGATCTTGCCGACGCGGCCCTGGAAGGCGCGCTCGCCATCGCCCGCAACGAAGTGGACGGCAGCGAACACGTGCGCTTCGCCATCATCGGCATGGGCAAGCTCGGCGCACGCGAACTCAACTACGTATCCGACGTGGACCTCATCTACGTGGTGGAACCGGCGGACGCGGACACCAACGGCATGACCCTCAACCGTGTCGGCACCAAAATGGCTTTTTGATTTTTGCTTTCTTTTGTTATGAGCTGCAGAATGTTCTGGCCAAAATAGCTGGTCAAAGATTTCGTTTTCTGGTTTCCTTGCTGTGGGGATTGTGTATATCCTTGTTTATTGGTTCCATTTTTATGGCCTTTTTCTAACATCTGTCAAAGAATAATTCTCACATAATTTCAATAAAGAGAAAATATTATAAAAATCCTGTTTTTTTTAGGTAAAAAGCAGGATTTTTGCTTTTTGTATGGAAATATAAATAGTAAATAATCAGCAGTTATTTTTGCAATCCTGCCTTGATTATAGAGAACATTAGATGTGTTGCATAATCGGGCTGCTGCGATGGACAGCATGGCAGGAAAAAGGTTATTGAAAAGGATACAGGGGTGATATTTTATGAGTAAAACAAAGTGTTTGGCAATGATTCTTGCAGGTGGCCAGGGAAGTCGTC
>OHBJ01000362.1_pt1 | contig 28576 bp, 25 predicted proteins | sample 1577241 | NCBI WGS metagenome assembly OHBJ01 (sample SAMEA3541594, study PRJEB24748) | human gut metagenome | biome: human gut; feature: human-associated habitat; material: faeces | place: China | collected 2012 | reverse complement strand
TGTCGCCCCGCAGAAACCACAGCAGTTCGTGGATAACCCCCTTGAGGAACACCTTTTTGGTCGTCAGCAGCGGAAAGCCCTCCGACAGGTCGAAACGCATCTGGTGGCCGAAGACCCCCTTGGTCCCGGTTCCCGTACGGTCGCCCCGCACGACGCCTTCCGTCTTGATCCGGCGCAACAGATCGAGGTATTGTTTCACAGAATCGTCATTTAATCGTTTTATCGCTAAACCGAGGTCTTGCCCGGCATTTTCAGCGTCAGCCCCCCCGCCGCGTCCAGCACGGCGCGGACGTAGCCCACCGTCTCCGCCGCCGCATCGGAGGAGCCGGACTTGCCCCGCGCGCCGGTATATTTGCAGATACCCACGCCGCCGTTGACAAAGGCCGCGTTCTTCTTCTCGTACACCTCGGCAAAATTGGGGTCATAGGCCGCCGTCACGTCGGCGGACAGGCAGAAGGCATTCTCATAGCACACGCGCAGGGGCACGCCCTGTCCGTCGCACAGGTCGGTCATAAAGGCGTCGAAGGCCGCGGACTGCATGCCCGTCACACCCATGGAGCCGATCTCCTCCTTGTCCGCCAGCACACACAGGGCGGTCTTGTCCGGCGTGCCGATGTCCAGCAGCGCCCGCAGCGCCGCGTAGCCGCACACCCGGTCGTCGTGGCCGTAGGAGCCGATCATGCTGCCGTCGATGCCGATGTCCACCGCGTCGGCGGCGGGCACGGCCTCCAGCTCGGCGGAGGCGAAATCACTCTCGGTAATGCCGTATTTCTCGTGGAGCCGCTTCATCACATGCAGCTTCACGCGATCCTTGTCGTCCTCGTCACCGATGGGGCAGCTGCCCAGCAGCAGGTTCAGCGTCTCACCGGGGATGGCCTCGCTGAGGGGCTTCTTCCCCTGCTCGCCGCCCAGATGGGGCAGCAGGTCGGTGATAACCAGCTTGGGCTCCTCGCCCTCGCCGATGCACACCTCCACGGTGCTGCCGTCCTTCTTCACCACCACGCCCCGCAGCTGCAGGGGGATGGTCACCCACTGGTACTTGCGGATACCGCCGTAGTAGTGGGTCTTGAAGTACGCCAGACCGCTGTCCTCATACAGGGGGTTGGGCTTCAGGTCAAGGCGCGGGGAGTCGATGTGCGCCGCCGCGATCTGCACGCCCTCGGCCAGGCTCTCCCGGCCAATGACCGCCAGCATCAGGCCCTTGCCCCGGTTGCAGGTATAGACCCTGTCCCCGGCCTTCAGCTCCATGCCGCGTCTGTACGGCACGAAGCCCTTGGCCTCCGCCGCGGCGACGGCCTCCCGCACGCTGAGCCGCTCCGTCTTGCCGTTGGTGAGAAACGCCTTGTAATCGGCGCAGTACGCCTCCATCTCCGCCAGCTGCGCCGCGTCCAGCACATCGTAGCCGCTGCGCTCGTCCCGCAGCAGCTGCTTGCGCAGCGCCTTCATTTCCTCGCTCATGCCTGTTCCTCCTTCAATATCGTCTCCAGCGCCCGGTACGCCCGCTGCTCAAAGGCCGCGGCGTCGGCGCAGTCGTTTACCAGCACGTCCGTGCAGTGTGTACGGTAAAATTCCTCGTCCTTCTGCGCCTGCACCCGCAGGCGGGCATAGTCCTCCGGTATGTGATCCCGCGCCATGATGCGCCGCACCCGCACCTCCGGCGGCGCCGTCACCGCCACTGTCCGGCGGCACATGCCGCACAGGCCGCTTTCGATCAGGCTGATGGCGTCGATGCCCACCACCGGCGCGTCGCTGCCGTCCATGCGGCGGCGCAGCTCACGGGGCAGTCGGTCGTAGATGATGGCGTTCAGCGTCTCCAGCGCCGCCGGATCGCCGAATACGACGGTGCCCAGCTTCTGCCGGTCAAGGCTGCCGTCCTCCGCGAACACGTCCCCGAACGCTCCGGTGATGGCGCCGCGCAGCTCTGTGTCCGTCCGCAGCAGCTCATGGTAGACGGCGTCGCAGTCCAGCACCAGTCCGCCCAGCCTTTCCAGCGCCCGCAGGGCACAGGTCTTTCCCGCGCCGGTAGGCCCCGTGAAGCCGATGACCAGCGGCGACACGTCCACCGTATGGAAGCCCGCCGCCTTTTTCAGGCGGTTGCTCACCGCCAGTCCCAGGCCGCTCTCGTCCGGGCACTGGGCGAAGATGGCCTCCACGTCCGTATCGTCAAAGGTGCGCAGCGCGTCGAACACATGCTGCGCCTGCTCCAGCTTGTCGTCCGCCGCGCCCAGCCGGTGCACGATGTGCCCGGCGAACAGCGGCGCGTACTCATCGAAGCAGATGACCCCCGCCTTCTCCGGCAGGTGCGCCCGGATCCACCGGGCGCTGCGGCCGGGCGTGCCCGTCACCACCGTCACGGCGGCGCGGGGCGCGTAGTGCCGGTACTTCATGCCCGGTGCCTTGGCCTTTTCGCCGTCCGCCAGCTTCTGGCGCACGGCCTTATCCACCGCCACGGTGCCCAACACGGCCTCCAGCTCCTCCAGCGGCAGTCCGCCGGGACGCAGCAGGCGCGGCGGCTGCACCGTCAGGTCGATGATGGTGCTCTCCACGCCCACGGCGCAGTCGCCGCCGTCCACGATGCCGTCGATCTTCCCCATCATGTCCTCCATCATGTGGCGGGCACAGGTGGGGCTGGGGCGTCCGGAGGTATTGCCGCTGGGCGCGGCCACCGGCACCCACTCTGGAACTTACCCTTTAGGTTGTTTGCTGCTTTTAACAGCCGTTTCCACCTCCAGGAGGGTCGGAAACGGCTGCAAAGTTAGTTATAAATTTTAAAGTGCAAAATGTTTGAGGACTTTTTTTAATATTTGCGCTGTTTTTCCTTGTATTTTTCGAGTTGCTTGAGCAGCGCTTCTATACATAGGTCGACACCTTCCTCGAATGTGTCGCACACTTTTTCAGCGAAAAGCGAATCGTTCGGAACGGCGATACGTATTCCTGTTTCTTTGTTCTTGGCTGTTTCGGGTTTTACTACCTTTAATGTTACTTCAGCCGATTCTATCTGATCGCTGGCTTTTTCGATTTTCGCGATTTTCTTGGCAATGAAATCGTGCAGCTTTTCGGTTGCATCGAAATGGATAGATTTGATTTTTAGTTCCATAGTATAAACATTAAATTAAGTTATGCCCTGGGATGGGCCTGTTTGTATATTTTTTTCAGTTCTTCGAAGGTTGTGTGGGTGTATATTTCGGTTGTCGACAGACTTTCGTGCCCCAGCAGTTCTTTCACGGCTTCGATGTTGGCGTCGTGGTTCAGCATTGTGGTTGCGAAGGTGTGGCGCAGAACGTGCGGCGAGCGTTTTTTTATCGAAGTGACGAGCGTGAGCTGTTTTTTTACTATTGTTCTCACTTCCGCGCTTGTCAGCCGGTTGCCTTTTGCGGTTATGAAAAGTGCGTTTTGTGTGTTGTCGCCGTTTATGTCGTTACACCTTATTATATATTGCCTCAGTTCGTCGCACAGGTCTTGTCCGAACGGAATGATTCTTTGTTTGTTGCGTTTTCCCGTCACTTTTATGGTGCGTGAGCCGAGGTCTACGCTGTTTCTGTTCAGCGAAGTCAGTTCCGAAACACGTATGCCGGTGTTGTAGAAAGTGTTTATTATTGCGTGGTTTCTGTGACTTTCGAATGTGTCTTCCACGGGAATGTCGTCGAGAAGGCGGTTTATTTCGGATTCTTTTACGAAATAGGGCAGGCTTTTCTGTTTTTTCGGCCCGTGCAGCCTGCTTGTCGGATCGGTATCGGTTATTCCTGCCGCCAGCAGGTATCTGTAAAATGTTTTCAGCGCGCTGAGCCTGCGGTTCACCGACGCTGCGGTGTTGCCCCGTTCCAGCATTTCGGCGAGCCAGCGGCGTATTATGTCGGGGTTCATGCTTTTCCATTCCAGTTCCTTGTCTGTTCCTTTGAAGAATCGTTCAAAGGTTTCAAGGTCCTGCTTGTAGCTTTCTACCGTTAGCGGTGAATAGTTCCGCTCGTAGGCCAGATATTTCAGGAAAGCCGATAAAAGCATAAATTCGTTGCGTGATATGTTTACGCAACGAATTTATGTAAAATTTTTTGGCGGTGCAAGCCTTTCGTGCAAATTTCTTTCAGTCTTCAACGCGCTGCATGCGCTGAACATATACTGCATGTTCTTTTTCCAGTCTTTTCAGAACCGAGGGTTTGTTGAATTGCTGACGGCGGCGCAGTTCTTTTACGACACCTGTTTTTTCAAATTTGCGTTTGAACTTTTTCAACGCTCTTTCAATGTTTTCGCCTTCTTTGATAGGTACGATAATCATGTTTTATTTGTTTTTATTTATTTTATTTTCGATATTTCTTTTCAAGTGCCTGCAAAAGTAGGCATACTTTTCCGATACACAAAACATTAGTGACACTTTTTTTCGTTTATCCATGAAATGTTCTTCCGTCGCGCCGCTGTTTTCGGATGTTTGTATTCTTTGCCGCGCGTGCGGTTTGCAGGTGTGTTTCGGGGCTGGCAGAGAAGTCGGCGAAGGGAGCTTTCTGTCCGTGCCGGAATGCCTTTAAATATGGAAAAAGCTTTTCCCGTAAACTTCCTGTGCTTTGCCGGCGGATTTTGCAGACAAAAACGGTCACTCTTCAAGCGCTTGAAAATCAGCAGGTGTATATGTAGCGAAAAATATGTCTGAGATATTTTAAAATATCTCAGACATATTTTGAATTATCTCCCTTGTATTTTCAATTTGCTGCGGGAAGTTTTTTTATCGTGCAAAAAAAATTTTCGTGAAAATTATTGTCGGATATTTTATTTCTGCCCGCAGGCTCTTTTGTAGGACGGTGTCTTGTTGCATGTCGTGCGGCGGCATATACATATATTATAATATAATGTGTCTGTGAGGAGGGTTGAAAAAACAAGTCCGAGGCATTTTGAAATGCCTCGGACTTGTTTTGATTTATCTCGAAAATAATTTTCTTATTTCCGTAAGGTCTTGTTTTTAATCCTCGCTTAAGGTGCAAATGCTTACTCGGTTCCAGTCGGGTTCCTTGAACATGCTGCCTACTCCCTGGCCTTCGGCTACGATACGGCTTGCGTTGACTTTGTAGTTCTTTACAAGGATGTTCTTTACCGCTTCGGCGCGCGCTTTCGACAGTTTCGCGTTTATTTCTGCGCTGCCTTCGGGCGAAGCGTAACCTTTTATCATAACTCTGCTGTTCGGGTGGTTGCGCATGTATACGGCCACACGTTCAACGTTGGGCATCTGCGAGCGTTCTATAACGCTCTTGCCTTGTGCGAATGTCACATACGATTCGAGGTCGCGGTTAATGGTAACCACTTTCGTCTCGTTAATCTGTTTCGGCGTGTTGAGGCAGTCGTTGAGCTCGTTCTGCAGTTTTGCGTTTCTTGCTTTCAGGCCGGCCACTTCGCTCTGCATGTTCTCTACTTTGCCGCGCAGGTCGTTTATGCGTGCGTTCAGACCGTCAACCTCGGCCTGGTCGTATTCTTTTACGAGGGTGAAGTTGTGGGTGCCGTTGCTCGTTGCGAATTTGTAGGTCACACCGGCTGTGAGTTCCAATGCCGAGCGGCGGACGTCGAAGCGCATGGAGCGCAGATTGCTGAAAGTGTTTTCGTTTCCGTAGAGCAGGTAGGTGATGGCGGGTTTGAGGTTGATTTGCCATGCTTTCTCGCTGCCTAAGTTGAAGTTGAAGTTCATACCGAACTTCGAGCTGAACGCGTCTACACCGTTTGCGCCGTTCTGGTAGAAGTGCGTATAACCCAGACCGCCGTATGCTTCGATTTCAAACATGCGGGGTTCGCCTTTGTATCCGCCGAACATGTTCATAAGGTTGATTTTGTTGAGCAACATTACCTGCGCCTCGTCGAACGCGGTTTTGCTGCTTCCCCAGTCAAGTTTGTTGAGGTTTATGCCCGTCTGCCCCTGTGCGGCAAGTCCGTAGTACGGGGTCAGCCACTTTGTGAGCTCGAGCGTAATGGTCGGACGCATGCTTCCGAAAAACGCATGGCCGGTTGTGGGGGTGATCACACCACCGCTAATGCCTAATGTCCAGTTGTCGGTGAACATGTTGCCTTTTACGGCATTCTGCGCACTTGCGGCGAGCATTGTCGCGCATAATGCAAGAGTGGTAAATAATTTTTTCATTGTCTATACATTTTGTTGGTTGTACTTGCTGCTGCAAAAATAAGCACTTTCCATTGACATTTTGTATACTCTTGGCTCTGTTTCTTTGTTGTGAAAGCCATTGTTTTTGACAAATTAACATAAACGGCTTTGCAAATGTCATAAATTCCATTTGTTTTAACATTTCGGAGTGCTGTTTGCGCTTATTCGGGGAAAGGAATTTAAAACGAATGGTTGCATTTTGCCTAACGTTCACTTTTCCTTATCTTTGTGGAATGTATGGACAATCAAAACCGTAAAAACGATGAATAACAACCAGCAAAAAGATCCCAATCAGCTGCAGATAGAACTTACTCCCGAGGTAGCGGAAGGGGTGTACGCCAATCTTACCGTGCTCACGCATTCGAGCGCGGAGTTTATTTTCGATTTCATCCGTGTGTTGCCCGGTTCGCCTAAGGCTCCCGTGAAATCGCGTGTGGTAATGGCTCCCGAACATGCAAAGCGCCTGTTGCTTGCGTTGCAGAACAATATTTCCAAATACGAAGCCGCTTTCGGCCCTATAAAGATTCCCGAAATGCAGGGGCGCCCGCAGAAGCCTTCCGATATTTACATGGGCGACGCGTGAGAACAGTATTCTTTGCTTTATATATTATATAAGGTGTGCGGTTCTTTTCTGAAACCGGATATCCTCCCGCAGCAGAAAAAAATTATCTCTGAGATAATTTGAAATATGTCTGACATATTTTAAAATACCTCAGACATATTTTTTGCGGACCGGTATCGGTGTTCCGTTTCATGGTTATCGTTTCTGTTCGTAATTCTATTTTATGTGAATGTTCCAGTTTTTTTAATTCTCTCATGAAGAGAGTGGCGGACTGAATTCGGGTTTGGAATAGGATTGTCGCCCAACAATGCATTATTATATATTATGAATGTTTCTACTTATCTTCCTGCAAAGCCGCGATACGATATTCTCGACGGCTTGCGTGGAGTGGCTGCCTTTCTCGTGCTGTTCTATCATTGTTGCGAGATAACCTCGGGCGCCGATCCTGTACACATGAATATTAATCACGGGTATTTGGCGGTCGATTTCTTCTTTATTCTTTCGGGATACGTTATAAGTTATGCTTATGATGACCGCTGGACGAAAATGTCGCTTTGGAATTTTTGCAAGCGCCGTCTTGTGCGCTTGCACCCGCTGATAATTTTTTCCACTCTTATGGGAGCGTGTCTGCTCTATCTGGGAGCGGGCGATTTTTTCCCGGGCATAAGTAGTGCTTCGGCGTGGAAGGTGCTGCTTACTATAATTGCGGGCTGCCTGATGATACCTTTGGGCAAAAGTTTCGACGTGCGTGGCTGGAGCGAGGTGAGTCCGCTCAACGGCAATGCCTGGTCGCTTTATTACGAATACCTTGCAAACATACTTTACGCTCTGTTCATAAGGCGTTTCGGCAAATTTGCGCTCGGGTTGCTGGTCGTGCTTTCGGCTTTTCTCACGCTTAATCTTACGCTCAACCTCGACGTGTTCGGCTTCTGGTCTGAGCGCACGGCCCAGGCTTATACCGTGATAGGCGGCTGGGAGCTCGATCAATGGCTTATAGGAATCACGCGGCTGTTCTATCCGTTTTTCTGCGGACTTCTGCTGGCGCGTATAGGCCGGAAGATAAAAATAAGGCGCGGCGGCTTTCTTTGGGCTTCGCTCATACTGTTGGTCGCACTTGCGTTCCCACGTGTGGGTGGGATGGACAACATGCTGCTCAACGGCATTTACGAAAGCGTGTGCATTCTGTTCGTTTTTCCCGTTGTTGTGCTTATGGGTGCAGGCAGCACGGTTAGCGGACAGACGGCTGCGGCGTGCAAATGGCTTGGCGAGATTTCTTATCCGCTTTATGTAACGCACTATGCCATTGTGTACGGAGTGTTTGGCGCGTGGATGTCGGCGCATAGAAATCTTGACACCGATCAGATAATTCTTGCCAACTCGGGCATTTGCCTGTTCTCCGTATTTGTGGCCTGGGCAAGCTATCGTCTTGTCGATGTGCCGCTGCGCGACTGGTTGCGCCGCAAGTGTTTCTGACGTCTGCCGATATTAATGCCATGTTCGCGGTTCTGTTGACGGCCGGCCTGTAAACAGGGCTTTCCGTCTTGGACGTGAAAAAAATCTTTCTTCTCGAAAAAAAAATATTTTTTTCATGTAGTAAAAAACTTCCCGCAGGAAATTGAAAATACAAGGGAGATAATCGAAAATATGTCTGAGATAATTTAAAATATCTCAGACATATTTTTTGCTACATATACACATACTGATTTTCAATTACTTGCTGGGTGAACGTTTTTGTCTGTAAAGTCTTCCGGCAAGGTGTCGGGGATTTTATGGGGAGCAGCATCCTTTTGCAATTTGAGGATATGTATACGGAAAACAGGGGCGGAGCCTGAATTTTTCCCGCATATTTTATTATCGGGCCCGAATGCAGACTGCTGCTTGCAAGTTTGTGTAAATTAAGTTTTAATCTTATTAAAATATGCGTATGTGCGACATGATGTTTAGAATAAATATATACATTTGCACCGAAACTGACACAGGTGTCAGTTTTATCGGATAATATTGATTCCAACTTTATGACGCAATATAAAATAGGAATAGACATAGGTTCCACAACGGCCAAAATCGTTGTGCTCGACGCTTGCGACGGCAGGCTTGTATACCACCGCTACGAGCGTCACCAGGCAAAGGTAAAAGAATGCCTCGAAGATTTTTTCAAGGCTCTCGCTCCCGTTGTGGGGAATCATGCTGTCGAAATAAACATAACCGGCTCGGTAGGCATGGGCGTGTGCGAGCGTAGCGGCATACCTTTCGTACAGGAGGTGGTTGCGGCAACCAATTACGTGCGCTCGGCTCATCCCGAAACCACTACGATGATAGATATCGGAGGCGAGGACGCGAAAGTGGTGTTTTTCGACGGCAACAGGGCTACCGATTTGCGCATGAACGGCAACTGTGCCGGAGGTACGGGAGCCTTCATCGACCAAATGGCTATATTGCTCGGCGTTTCGAACGACGAGCTCGGGCGGCTGGCGCTGAATGCCACGCATGTCTATCCCATAGCCTCGCGCTGCGGTGTGTTCTGTAAAACTGACATACAGAACCTTATCGCCAAGAACATTCCGCGCGAGGATATAGCGGCTTCTATTTTTCATGCCGTGGCCGTGCAGACGGTAATCACGCTTGCGCACGGCTGTACCATAACCGCTCCGCTGCTTTTCTGCGGAGGGCCCCTTACGTTCATTCCTGCATTGCGCAAAGCGTTTGTAAGCTATCTGAAACTCGGCGACAACGAAGTGATTGTACCGGAGGCGGGAAGCCTGATACCGGCATGGGGAGCGGCTCTTGCCGAAGGAGGATTTACAAGTACGCTCGGCGAGCTCGCGGCTCTTGTGGAAGAGCGTCTTTCCATTAAAACCCATTCGTTTCTGAGCCTGCCGCCGATATTCTGCAGCGAAAACGAATATAAGGAATGGCTTGCCGGCCTCGGCGGAAAGGGTGTGCGGCGCGCCGCGTTGCGGAGCGGAGTGCAGGAAGCCTATATCGGTGTCGATTCCGGCTCTACCACAACCAAAATAGTGGTGCTCGCTCCCGACGGCTCTATGCTCTACTCGTATTATCACGACAACGACGGAAATCCCGTGCAGACGGTAGAAAACGGATTGCAGGAGCTCAGGCGGCGCTGCGAGGCGGCCGGTACGGAGTTGTGCGTTGTCGGTTCCTGCTCTACGGGATACGGCGAAGATCTTATAAAGGCGGCGTTCGGAATGGACAGCGGAATAATAGAAACCATTGCCCATTACATGGCTGCGCGTAGCATAACTCCGGAGGTGTCGTTCATTCTCGACATCGGCGGGCAGGACATGAAAGCAATCTTCGTGGACGGCGGAGTAATAAACCGCATAGAAATAAACGAGGCGTGCTCGTCGGGCTGCGGCTCGTTCATCAGCACTTTCGCCCGCTCGCTCGGTTACAGCGTCGAGGCGTTCGCCGGCGAAGCCTGCAAGTCGGCACATCCGTGCGACCTCGGCACACGTTGCACCGTATTCATGAACTCGAAAGTGAAACAGGTGCTGCGCGAGGGCGCAAGCGTGGCCGATATTGCCGCAGGCCTGTCGTATTCGGTGGTGAAAAACTGTCTGTATAAGGTATTGCAGCTTAAAAATACTTCCGAACTGGGCGCGCATGTGGTAGTGCAGGGCGGAACAATGCGCAACGATTCTATAGTGCGTGCGCTTGAAAAACTGTCCGGAACCAACGTGTACCGCAGCGATTGTCCCGAACTCATGGGAGCAATGGGGTGCGCTCTTTATGCATTGCGGAAAGGCGCGGGCACGGGCGCGACGCTTGATGAAATGACAGGGCGCGCGCGGTTTACCTCGCGGCTGCTGCATTGCAAAGGCTGCGAAAACTCCTGCGCGGTTACCCAATATCTATTCGGGGGCGGACAGAAATACTATTCAGGCAACCGCTGCGAGAAAGTGTTCTCTAACCGCGGAGAGAAAGCCGAAGCCGGCGTCAACGTTTACGAGCGGAAGATGAAAATGCTCTTCGACCGCAGCGTGAATGTAGGCGCTCCGATTTTACGCATAGGAATCCCCCGCTGTCTTAACATGTATGAGGAATATCCTTTCTGGCACACTCTTTTTACCGGTTGCGGAATGGACGTACAACTGTCCGATCTTTCGGATTATTCGCGCTACGAACATACCGCCGGCTGCGTGATGAGCGACAATATCTGCTTCCCAGCCAAACTTGTGCATAGTCACATCGAGAACCTCTCGCAGCGGGGCGTAGATCGCATATTCATGCCGTTCGTTGTCTTTGAAAAGAAGGAAAACGATCATCAGAACAGCTATAATTGCCCGATTGTGTCGGGATATTCCGAAGTCGTGAAAAGTTCGCAGCCGGTCGATGTGCCTGTCGATACTCCCGTTATAACTTTCAAGGATGAAAAACTTCTCTACAAGCAATGCCGCTCGTATTTGCAGGCATTCGGTCTGAAGGAAAATACTATACGCTGCGCCTTTGCAGAGGCTTTGCGCGAACAAAGTGCCTACGAAGCGGAACTTGCTGCCTATAATAAGGAGGTTCTTGCGCAGGCAAGGGCAAAAAACAAGTTCATAATAATGCTCGCAGGGCGTCCGTATCACACCGATCCGCTCATACAGCATAAAGTGTCGGACATGATTGCGGCGATGGGCGTTTATGTGATTACCGACGACGTTGTGCGCGGCGAAAACATATCGATAGCCGACACCATATACCTTTCGCAGTGGGCTTATCCCAACAGAATTTTGAAAGCGGCCAAGTGGGCGGGTGCGCAAAGGGACGACGTGCAGTTTATGCAGCTTACTTCTTTCGGCTGCGGCCCTGACGCATTCCTTACCAACGAGGTGCGCGCCACGCTCGAGCGTTACCACAAGAACCTTACGCTTCTGAAAATCGACGACGTGAGCAATATCGGTTCCATAAAGCTTCGTGTGCGTTCGCTGATAGAGAGTATAAGTCTCGGCGTGCGGGAGCGCGAGGCGCGCAGGGAAGAAGCGTTCGAGACAACGCCCGTATTTACCAAAGCCGAGCGCAGACGCAAGCTCATCGCCCCGTTCTTTACGCCGTTTCTTTCGCCGCTTATTCCTTCGGCAATGAAAGTGGCCGGCTTCGAGGTGGAAAATCTTCCCTTGAGCGACGCGGAATCGTGCGATCTCGGTTTGAAATACTCCAACAACGAGGTGTGCTATCCCGCAACGCTTATCGTGGGCGATGTGGTGAAAGCTTTCAAGAGCGGCAAGTACAATCCCGACGATACGGCGGTTGTGATAACCCAGACCGGCGGACAGTGCCGTGCCAGCAACTATGTGGCGCTTATAAAGCGCGCTCTTCTGGCCAACGGCTACAAGAATACGCCCGTGGTGTCGCTTTCTTTGGGCAGCGGAATAGAGAACGAACAGCCTGGGTTCGACATACCCTGGCTCAAGTTGCTGCCCGTGGCGCTTGCTACCATGTTGTACAGCGATGCGATAGCGAAATTCTACTATGCGACGGTGGTGCGCGAGTGCGTAAAGGGAAAGGCGGCCGCCTTGCGCGACGAATTCCTCGAGCGCGCCAAGCCTGTAATCGAGGCCAACCGTCCGAAAGGACTTCTCTCGCTTCTTGCCGAGGCGGCAGGGCGTTTCAACGAGGCGTGCCTTGACAAGGAAACGTCGAAAGTGGGCGTGGTGGGAGAGATTTTCCTCGAATTCAACCCGTTTGCCCAGAAAAACGTTACCGAATGGCTCATAAACCAGAATCTCGAGGTCGTTCCGCCGCTGATAACCGATTTCTTCACGCAGAGTTTCGTGAATCTGCGCACTAAAGAGCGTTCGCTTCTGCAGAGAAAGCGTTTGCCCAATGCGGTGATAGATCTGCTGTACCGCATGGTGTCGAAAAAAATAGACAAGTATAATGCCGTGGGCAGTGCGTTCCGTTATTTCATGCCGTTCGACGACATCCGCGAGAAGGCCGCGCGCGCGTCGGAGCTCATCACGCTCAACGCGCAGTTCGGCGAGGGCTGGCTCATATCGGGCGAAATGGCAACTTATGCCGCTCACGGCATAAATCATGTGGTAAGCCTGCAACCGTTCGGCTGCATTGCAAACCACATTATCGAGAAAGGAATCGAGAAGAAAATAAAGAGTATGTTTCCGCAGATGAACATTCTTTCGCTCGATTTCGACAGTTCCGTGAGCGACGTTAACATCGTAAACCGTCTGCTTCTTTTCATCGACAACATAAGGCAGGAAAAGTGAGCGACGCGAAATACAGCAGCCAGGAGCTGCAACTGATTGAAACTGCGCGGCGCCTGTTCACCGAGAAAGGTTTCGCCGAAACTACCATGAGCGACATAGCTTCGGAGGCCGGAATAAAGCGTTCCACGCTGCATTATTACTTTGCAAACAAGGATGTGATGTTTCAGGCGGTGTTCGGAATGATTGTCGAAAGCCTCATGCCGCGCCTGCAGGAAATCATGCGCAGCGATTTGCCGTTCATGGAACGCCTCGGGCTGGTGGCCGACGAATATTTCGGGCGTTTCATAGAGAATCCGTCGATACCCCGCTTTGTGATGTCGGAGATTCAGCGCGACGTGGAGCATCTTATGGAAACCGCCAGGGCCATGAACTTCGACAAGGTGTTTTCGTTGATTCGCGAGGCGCTCGTGTCGGAAATGGAGGCCGGCCGAATGCGCAGAGTTCCTATTTACGTGGTGTTCACGACATTCTACGGGCTAATGACGTTCCCCTTTCTTACCAAAAACCTGTATGTGTCGTGGTTCGGAATGAGCGACGACGATTTCCGCGACATGATAGTGGAGTGGAAACAGTATGTTCTTAAGCAGGTAGGCAATATATTGCTCGAATAGTCATCTTGTACGGAAGTGCGGGTGTTTTATATGCCGTTTTATGTGAACAAGACCGTGAAATTTCGAAAAGAGTGAAACAAAATACAGTCATGCACCATCATCATAACCACAGTGAACCGATTACCTCGTTGCGCGGCATATATGTGCTGGCAATAGTGATGAACATTATCTTCGTACTTGTAGAGGCGGGTATCGGCCTCAGTACGAATTCCCTCGGCTTGCTTTCCGACGCGGGCCACAACCTTAGCGACGTGTTCAGTCTGTTGCTTGCGCTGTTCGCCTTCGAACTCGCCAAAGTGCGTCCCGCACGCAATTACACCTATGGCTATAAAAAAGGTACGGTACTTATATCTTTGCTTAACGCCATAATACTCCTCGTGGCCGTCGGGGCGATAATTGTGGAGAGCATACACAAGTTCTCCGACCCTGAGCCGGTGAACGGCGCCGCCATATCGTGGACGGCGGGAGTGGGAATAATAATAAACGGGGCAAGCGCGTGGATGCTGATGCGCGCCCGCAAGAACGACCTCAACACCGAGGGCGCTTTCCTGCACATGGTGTCCGATACGCTTGTGTCGGTGGGCGTGGTGGTCTCCGGACTGGTTATCTCATACACTGGCTGGAACGTCGTCGACCCGATAATAAGTCTTGTGATAGTGGTTGTGATTCTCGTGTCCACGTGGCACCTGCTTTCGCAGAGCCTTCGCCTGTCGCTCGACGGAATACCCGGGAGCGTGGACGTTGACAGGATTACGGCCGATGTGCTCTCGGTCGAAGGTGTGGAGGATATGCACCACCTGCATGTGTGGGCGATAAGTACGACCGAAGTCGCAATGACGGCGCATGTTGTAGTCGATAGGATAGAGAGCATGGAGCGCGTGAAACGTGAGATACGCCACCTTCTCGCACACGACGGTATAATCCACGCCACTCTTGAGTTCGAACGACACGGCGAGACATGTTGCTGTCCCGACGACAAGCCTTGCGGCCGCAGGCATTCCGACTGAAAGCGCGGGGCATTGCGCGGTCGTAATGCAAATGAATGAATATGCAGTTTTTGTGAATGAAAAATGAATACACATGCGGTGGAAAATGAAAACTTTCCGCCGTTTGTTTTATCTTTATTGAGGAGTCGGGAATCTCTTCCCGCAGCAAATAAAAAATATGTCTGAGATATTTTGAATTATCTCAGACATGTTTTAAAATATCTCAGAGATAATTTTCCCGCTTGTTCATGCCGCTTTGGGCAAACCGGAAACCCGGGGCCGGAAATGCCATGCGCCGCTTTCCGGAAAATATGGATATTTATTCGTTCCCGCTGTCTGCCAAAAAATCGGCTGTGCTTTTTTGCCGCTTTTAAATAAATGAGTATTTTTGCAGAAAGTGTATGCATTTCCTGCAAAAACAGGTATTTGGAGTGACCGTGAGACCCCCTTGTCCTTATTAACGGGAAAAATTAATGTGCGGGTGGAATCTCTGAATTCTTAACTTTTGTAAAAAATGCGGTTAACTGTTTAATTCGTAGGGAGATACGGATTTAGACAGGAGTAGCTATTATACTCTGTGTCGGAATAAGCGGATGAAATAATGGGCACTGAAGATATTCGTTGGTTTGTAATGCGCGATCTTAGCCGTTACAACGCTAAAACCCCTTGTTATAAGATGCTTTCGGAGAGCGGTTACGATGTCTTTACGCCTATGAAATGGCAGTTGGAGGTAGTGAATGGCAGGAAAGTCCGTGTGCGGCGGCCGGTAATTCCCAATTTGCTTTTTGTCCGCGATGTAGAGAGCCGTCTTGAGGCTGTCACGCTCAAATATCAGAAACTGCAGTTTATCTATGTGCGCGGCGGCCGCTATCGCGAACCTATGGTGGTGCGCGATTCCGAGATGGACTGTTTTATGCGCTTTGCTGCTCTGACCGATTCGCCGGAGTATTTTTCTCCGCAGGAGATTACGCCCGAAATGTGCGGCAGAAGAGTGAGGATAGTAGACGGACCTTTGAACGGATGCGAGTGCAGACTGCTTACTGTAAGGGGCTCGAAAGTCAAACGCCTTATGGTGGAACTCCCCGGTCTGATAGCGGTGGCTGTCGAGGTCAGTCCTAGATATATACAGTTTATAAAATAGTACAGACAATAGAATTTATATACTAAGAAACAATGCCTACGGTTGTTCCGAGATTTGAACCAAGCAGAACGAACGGTTTGCGTGGTTCTGTTTATTACCGTATTTATTATGGTCACAACCGCCGTATAGAATTTTCGTCGGGAATATCCATTGCTTCTCACCGGTGGGATAAAGCAAAAGGCATGATAAACGGCGATGACGATGAATCCGCTGCCTTGCGGGAAAAAATAGTTGCCGATATAACGGCTATCGAAAAAATACTGGAAACCCGTAAGGCGCAAAAGGATATGTTCGGTACAGACTATGCAATAAGCGATGTAGTGGCCGAGTTTAAGGAACAAAAGAAAAAACATGACAGTAAAAATGGGTGACAACGGAAAAATGAATATCGCCGTAGCCGGTACGGGCTACGTGGGGCTTAGCATAGCTACGCTTCTTTCGCAGCATAATCACGTTACGGCTGTCGATGTGATTCCGGCAAAGGTCGAACTCATAAACAAGCGTAAGTCTCCTATTCAGGATGAGTATATCGAAAAGTATCTTGCCGAAAAGGAACTCGACCTTACTGCCACGCTCGACGGGGCGGCGGCCTATGCGAAAGCGGACTATGTGGTGATAGCCGCTCCTACGAACTACGACCCCGTGAAGAACTATTTCGACACTCATTGCATAGAAGACGTCATCGACCTCGTGTTGAGCGTCAACCCCGAAGCTGTAATGGTTATCAAGTCTACAATTCCCGTTGGCTATTGCCGCAGCCTTTATCTGAGATACGCCCGAAAAGGCGTGAAGCGTCTCAATCTTCTTTTCTCGCCCGAATTTCTGCGCGAGAGCAAAGCGCTTTACGACAACCTGTATCCGAGCCGCATAATAGTGGGCGTGCCTAAGATTATAGGCAATTCCGAGTTTGACGACGAGAACGAAGCCATAGGAAAGATAGCCGATCTGGATTTTCTTGGAAAAGCAGCCCGGAAGTTCGCGGAACTTCTTCGGCAGGGCGCTATAAAAGAGGAGATTCCCACACTTTTCATGGGATTGAAGGAAGCAGAGGCCGTAAAACTTTTTGCAAACACCTATCTTGCTCTGCGCGTAAGCTATTTCAACGAGCTCGACACTTATGCCGAGGTAAAGGGGCTCGATGCACAGGCGATTATTCAGGGCATAGGCCTCGACCCGCGCATAGGAACGCATTACAATAATCCTTCGTTCGGTTACGGCGGCTATTGCTTGCCGAAAGATACGAAACAGTTGCTTGCTAATTATTCCGATGTGCCTCAGAACATGATGACTGCCATAGTTGAGAGCAACCGCACGCGCAAGGACTTCATTGCCGATCAGGTGCTGCACAAGGCAGGTTACTATACGGCCTCGAGCCAATGGGACGCGCATAAGGAACAGTCCGTTACGGTGGGCGTTTATCGCCTTACGATGAAGTCGAATTCCGACAATTTCCGTCAGTCGTCCATTCAGGGCGTTATGAAACGCATAAAAGCAAAAGGCGCGCAGGTGATAATTTATGAACCGACCCTCGAAAACGGAACTTCGTTCTTCGGCAGTACGGTAGTGAACGATCTCGCGCAATTTAAGTCGCAGAGCGACGCGATTATAGCCAACCGCTACGATTCCTGTCTCGACGACGTGCAGGAGAAAGTCTATACCCGCGACATTTTCAAAAGAGATTGAACGGATATGGAAGAACATAACTTCTGGCGGCTCGATAAAAAACGTCGTGGCGCTTTGCCTCTGTATCAGTATTTCTATAGGAAAGCACAAATTACCCCCCCGTGCTCAGAATTTTCCCTAAGATTTTTCTGAGATTGTTCAACCTTATTTATTGTACCGAGTTTTCCTGCTCGTGCAAGATAGGTCCGGGGCTTTACATAGGACACCCTTTCGGAATTACAATCAATCCGAATGCTGTTATCGGGCGAAACGTCAATATTCATAAGGGTGTAACCATAGGAAGGGAAAACAGAGGAGCGCGTAAGGGAGTTCCTGTAATAGGTAACTGTGTGTGGATTGGAATCAATTCAACCATAGTGGGGCATATAACCATAGGAGATGATGTGCTGATTGCTCCGAACACGTTTGTCAACTGCGACATTCCGTCTCATTCGGTGGTATTCGGCAATCCTTGCGTGATAAAACATCGTGACGAAGCTACGGCAGGCTATATCAACAATAAGGTGTAATATAATATGATGTGAAAATGCGCCTGAGGCATAAATAAAACGGATATGTTGGAATATAATGTTTGTCTTTCCGGAAAGACCGTTCTTGTAACGGGCGCAGCCGGTTTTATAGGAGCTAATCTTGCAAAACGTTTGCTCGCCGATTATAATGATGTGCGTGTAATTGGCATTGACAATATAACCGATTATTACGATACCCGTTTGAAATACGAACGTCTCGACGAACTGAAAACTTTCGGCGGGCGTTTTGAGTTCGTGCATGCTTCTATAGCCGACAAAGCTGCGGTGGATGAAATATTCAACCGTCATCATCCCGCTGTAGTGGTGAATCTTGCGGCACAGGCCGGCGTGCGCTACAGCATTACGAATCCCGGAGCATACGTTGAGAGCAATCTCATAGGTTTCTACAATATACTCGAAGCCTGCCGTCATAGTTACGACAACGGCAACAGCGGAGTAGAGCACCTTGTCTACGCTTCTTCTTCGAGCGTGTACGGCTCTAACAAGAAAGTGCCTTATTCCACGGACGACAAGGTTGATAATCCCGTTAGTCTCTATGCTGCAACGAAGAAGAGCAACGAACTTATGGCTCATGCGTACAGCAAACTTTACAACATTCCCTCTACCGGACTTCGTTTCTTCACGGTTTACGGTCCCTGCGGGCGTCCCGATATGGCTTACTTCGGGTTTACCGACAAGCTCGTGCGCGGCGAAACCATCAAGATATTCAATTACGGAAACTGCAAGCGAGATTTTACCTACGTTGACGACATTGTCGAAGGTGTTGTGCGCGTAATGCAGCACGCTCCCGAAAAGCGCAACGGTGAAGACGGGCTGCCGATACCTCCCTACAAGGTTTACAATATCGGAAACAATTCTCCCGAAAACCTGCTCGACTTCGTAACCATACTTCAGGAAGAGTTAATCCGTGCCGGCGTACTTCCGGCCGATTATGACTTCGAAGCTTACAAGCAGCTCGTTCCCATGCAGCCCGGCGACGTGCCCGTGACCTACGCCGACACCACTCCGCTCGAGTTAGACTTCGGCTTCCGTCCCTCGACCCCTCTCCGCACCGGCCTCCGCACTTTCGCCGAGTGGTACGCCAAACGCTATTGCGCCAGTTAGCTGTAAATCGATATATTGTTATCCGGAATTGTGTCGTAATATTAGGTATTATACAATTAGTATTATTTTAAAGACCCGATTGACGCACTATAAGTTTCTTTATTAGTGCGAATCTGTGTATCTTATTAAAAACATATAAGGATTCTCTCTGTTTTTACCGGCGGAGAGTATTTATTGAAATGCAAACATTGTGTTTTGCAAGGAAATAGCTATATCATTACTGTTTTAGTGGGCAGTTTGCGAAATAGCATCCAGTGAAAAAATCTTGCAAACAGACTTTTTAGCTGTAAAAGATACACTATTAATAAAACGAACGTACGACGTAGATACAATTGCTTTTAAGCAATTGAACAGATTCTGTTCGAAAATCCGCCCATTCTCACTGTGTAGGTTTTGCAGACAAAAACGGTCATTCGCCAAGCACTTGAAAATCAATACATGTATATATAGCAAAAAATATGTCTGAGATATTTTAAAATATCTCAGACATATTTTGAATTATCTCCTATGTATTTTCAATTACTTGCGGGAAGTTTTTTTCTGTGTAAAAAGAATCTTTCTGCAGATGTTGGGCTTTTGGAAATAATTCATACATAAATGAAAAAATAATAGTTACGATCATGATGAAATTTTTATCGAAAATCAAATGGGCTTATTATCGTTTCTGTAAATCGCCTGAAGCGTATGCCCGCTTTTTGGGCGTTAAAATAGGAAAGTGTTGTTATATTTCTTCGCGCAATTGGCCATCGGAGCCCTATTTGATAAGAATCGGAAATAATGTGCAGGTTACAAAGAATGTATATATGCACACGCACGGGGGGGGTAAAGCTGCACGTTATCTTTTCCCAAATTTTGATGTGTTTGGAAAAATAATAGTTGAAGATGATGCGTATATAGGAGCTGCGGCTCAGATAATGCCTGGAGTGACGATAGGTGCAGGAGCGTTGGTTGCAGCAGGTTCTATTGTAACCAAATCGGTGCCGAAAAATATGGTTGTTGCCGGAAATCCGGCCAGGGTAATTTGCAGTGTAGAAGATTATATAAAGCGTAATTTACCTTACAACCTTAATACAAAAAACCTTTCGGGAAAAGATAAAAGAAAATATCTTCTTTCTCTAACCGATGATCGGTTTATAAGAAAATAATTTTCAACAACTTTTTACTATAAAAAATGAAAAGCCCTACATCGTATATTTGGACATTTTTAGGTCGTGTAGGTCCGCTTGTTATACAGTTGTTGGCTATGATGATCCTTGCGAGGTACCTTACCCCTGAGGATTTTGGACAAGTTGGTGTGTTGTCTATATTCATTATGGTGGCAACGACTCTTAATGATGCAGGGTTTGGAGGTTCTTTAATAAAAGAAAAGGAAATAAAGCAGATAGATTGTTCTACTGTTTTTGTTTATAATTTGGGAGTCAGTGTCTTTTTATATTTGATATTGTTTTTTTGTGCAGGAATAATAGAAGATTATTTTAAAAATACAGGATTAAGTATAGTTGTACGTCTAATAAGTCTTGTTTTTGTAATAAATTCTTTTGGTATGGTTGCGAAATCATTACTTGTTAGACAATTAAAATTTAAAGTACAACTAAAGTTCTCAATGACAGGAATAGCATTAGCGTCTATAGTCGCAATTATTATGGCGGTAAATGGTTGTGGAGTATATTCTCTTATCGCTTTGCAATTAGTACAAGCAACAATAATTTCCCTTTGGGCGTTAAAAGCAAGTAAATTAAAATTATCTATTCGTTTCAGCATAAATAGTTTCAAACGGTTGTTTTCTTTTGGCTTTTATACTACTTGTTGCAATGTAGTTGATACAATTTACGAAAATTCATTGTCTTTTTTATTTGGTCGTTATTTGAGTATTTCGCAAGCAGGATATATAACACAGGCAAAGAAAATAGAGGAAATTTCTACAATATCTGTAGCACAGACTATAAATACAGCATCTTTTCCTATTCTATCCAGGATAAATAAAAAGAACGAATTTTTAAATGAAGCTATATCATTATTGCGTGTTGTTCCTTTGTTGCTATTTCCTGGTTTATTGATTCTTTCTTTGTTCTCTACGGAAATTGTATATGTTGTATTGGGAGCAAAATGGTGTCAGGTCGCTCCATTCCTTTCAATCTTGATTTTTGCAGGAATGTTTATGATATTAGAGACTTTAGTTCGTACTTTCATAAAGTCTTTAGGATATGTTTCAAGTCTTTTGAAAGTAACGCTTATAAAAAGAAGTATAGGACTATGCATAATATTATTGGCTTTGTTTACAGCTAAGAATCAGGTATTGCTAGCATACGTATTTGGCGCTTTTATAGGTTTAATTATGAACTTGAATTTGTTTTGTAAACTAACGAACTCCACGATAATATATTTATTGCGTACAATATCTTTAAGTTGTTTGCCAACTTTAGTTATATATATAATATGTCTTATTGCTTTCAATTTAAGTAGTCTATTACTTGTAAAATTGGCAATAGCTATAATTTTTCTATCAATACACTATTTATGTGTTTTGCCAATGTATGGTTATAGAATGAGGAATTTTTTTAAAATATTTAAATAGTAATATTTCTATAAATACGATAAGTAATATGATAGTAACTATATTTGGTATAATATATAGTTTTGTATTGTATGTACTATTTCTTATAGGAAATGGTAACCAATTAGAGAAGTTATACCCTACGTGCTTGGTATTACTTTTGGTTTATATATGTTTATTTTATTTAAGCGGATTAAGAAAAGCTCCCATATTATATAATTGGGGAATGAGACCAACATATTTATGTCTATTTGGGATATTAATCGTAAACCTACAGTTTTTCGTAGATAAGGTATTAGGTTTTTCAACTTTGTCCCAATCTATGCCTTTGCCCTGGGCTGAAAATTATTCTGATAAATGTTTTTTTGGAGGAATGTTATTTGTGACAGTTTTCATTTTAGCCAATTATAACAGTAAAACAAGTTGGAATATTAAAGAAGAATATAATAGAAAGTTGACTATTTGGCCGTGGCTTATATTTATGCTGTTATCATTTATGGTATTCTTAGTAAAGATAGATATGGTGTCGTTTCTTAATGGTAGTGTCTATAGTGGCTCTGGAGCTTCTGATTTTAAAGAAAATATTAGCAATTCTATGGAACGTGTGTTCAACGTTTTTCTTATTATAGTGTTGTCTGTTTATACTAAAATACAATTATCTAAAGGAGAAGCGGTCACGGTAAAAAAGTTTATTAAAGGGATGCCTTTTCTCTTTTGGATGATGGTCACTTTTTACATTTTGTTGAGATTATTGAGTGGAGACAGAGGCCCTGTAATGTATTGTTCTCTTTCAGTTTTATTTTCAGTGTTAATGGTAACCCATAAAACCATAAACATGAAACGTTCTATTTTAATAATAGCAATAGGGGCATTTACAATAACTTTATTGGGAGTAGTACGTGGACGTGCGGTTTCTTTGACTTATAGTGAGAAAGTAGAAGAATCATTAAAGAGATTACAAGAAATAAATGCCGAGCGTGTAAAAACAATTTCTACGTATACAAGAGAGCTTGCCGGAAGTATGAAATGTAATTTTATTTGTGTACGAGATATAGAAGAAGAGCGTACAAATTATTCGTTTGGAAGATATGCGTTTTTGTCGGCTATTGGATCTTTCCCTGGAGCAAAAAAAAGATATTTTGAATATTTTGGATTTAAAAAATCTGAAATAGATAGTGCCGAATATATAACACAATCATATAATGGAAGTGCAACCTATAAGAATGGATTAGGTAGCTCTGTTTTTGGTGAAGCTTATTTGGAATTAGGAGTTTTTGGAATAATTATAACAGCTGCGATTTTGGGTTTAGTATTCAAGAAAGTAGACTTAAGTTATTTCAATAGCGGAGGATTGTCTATTCCTGTTTTAATAGTAGTATTTAAATTGTCTTCTATTTCTTTTTATATTTCAAGGTCATCTTTTTCTTATACCTTGAGCCAAGTTTTGTATATATGGGTAATATACTTTATTCTGAATTTGATAGTTAAGCCTCTATTTTATAGAAAAACGAAATAATGAAAAGAATTTTGTGTTTTATTGACGAATTGGGCTCGGGAGGGGCAGAACGTCAATTGGTAGGACTTGCGTCGCTTTTGAAGAAGAATGGTTATTATGTCGATGTGTTCTGTTATCATCCTATCTATTTCTATGAGCCACTACTTAAAGCAAATAATGTAACGTTGTTGAAAAGTGATATATCTCCTAAAAATTATTTTTGGAAGATATATATGTCTTATAAAGTTATACGGAAAGGACATTATGATGTGGTCATTGCTTTTGCTCCAGGATCTGTTGCTATATCGTTATTAATAAAATTATGGTATAATAAATTCAAACTTATTGTTTCTGATCGTAATACAACACATATAATCTCCTTTAAAAATAGAATTAAATTTAATTTGTATCGTTTGGCTGATTATATTGTTCCTAATTCATATTCGCAGACAAATATTTTAAGGAAATGTTTTCCTTTCATGAGGAAAAAACTTTCTACCATAACGAATTTTGCCGACTTGAAAAAATTTCACCCAAAGCGAAGTGAATTTTCTGATATTAATCAGACGTTGAAAATAATGGTTGCTGCCCGCCATAATGTAGTAAAAAATGTACCCAATTTTATTTTAGCTGTAAAAGAAGCAAAACAAAAAGGTCTGAAATTTTATGTAAAGTGGTATGGCAATATAAATGTTCCTTTGTATAAAGAGCATGCAGCTCTTGCCGAGACTGAAGGAGTGACTGATGTTCTTAAATTTCTTCCTCAGGAACAAAATATCGAAGAATGTTATCAAGAGGCAGATGTTTTATGTCTGCCTTCTTTATTGGAGGGATTCCCTAATGTCATAGGTGAAGCTATGAGTTCCGCTTTACCTGTTATATGTAGTGACGTTGATGATAATCATGTTCTTGTTGAAGATAGAGTGAACGGCTTCCTTTTTAATCCCAATGACCCTCATGATATAGCAAAAGCCATAGAAAAGATTTGTGACATGCCTAAGGAGGAACGGAAACGAATGGGCTATATTAATAGGGAAAAAGCTGAAATTTTATTATCTCCTGAAACTTTTATTTCGAAATATATAAGGTTGATAGAAGGATGACTCTTTCTGTGTTAATTTCCTGTATGCGCCAAAAAGATTGGGGCATAGTGGAGCGTACAAATGTGCAGACTGATTGCGTGGTCGTAAACCAGTGCGATTGCGATAAAGTGGAAGAATTTACGTTCGCCAACCGTCTGGGGCGTGAATGTAAGGTAAAGTTTATTTCTACTACCGAGCGCGGATTGTCACGCAGCAGGAATATGGCTATACGTAATTCAACTTCCGATGTATGTCTTATTTGTGATGATGACGAGTGGCTTGAAAATGACTATGAGCATACCATACTTTCTGCGTATGAGGAAAATTCTAAAGCAGACGTAATAGCTTTCGCACTTATCCGAAAGGATGTTGTAAAAACATATCCTGCTGTGAAGAAGTCTTTAGGATTTATACAAATCCTAAAGACTTCTTCCCTGCAAATCTCGTTTAAACGAGATTTGCAGGGAAGAAAAAATATTTCTTTTGATGAAAAAATGGGCAGTGGCACCGGTAATGGCGCCGGAGAAGAAAACAAATTTCTTTTAGATTGTCGCCGTGCAAAATGTAGGATGCTTTATTATCCAGGAGTGATAGCCACTGTCAATAAAGCCGAAAGCCAATGGTTCAAAGGTTATGATGAAAAATATTTCTTTAATCACGGTTGGTCAAATCGCCGCTCTATGGGAGGATTTTTGTCATTGGCTTACATATTATATTATACGGTTAGCCATTATAGCTTTTATAGTTCCGATGTTTCTTTTCTGCGTGCATTTGTATGCGAATTGAAAGGTTGGAGTGTTAAACGCTAATTGACATTAGCGTTGTTTTATTCCATTGTCTTTTTGTGGTTTCTTTCATAGCTCCTTCGGCAAGAAGAAAAAATTATGTTTGAGATAATTTAAAATACCTCAGAGATAATTTTCGGGTGTGTCGTGTTCGTTGTTTCTTTTCTATAAAGGATAAAATTTCTCGATTAGTTATGCAAGATTATGGTTTGGTGTCTATAGTGATGCCTACATGGAACTGTGCTCGCTTTATCGGCAAATCGATAGAAAGCGTGCAGAGGCAGAGCTATAGTAACTGGGAACTGCTTATTGTGGATGATTGTTCTACAGACGATACGGAAGAGGTTGTTTTTTCTTATTTATCTTCTGATAGTCGTATAACTTATAATTGTCTGGATAGTAATTCTGGTGCAGCAGTGGCGCGCAATACAGCTTTGCGCCTGGCAAAAGGTCGCTGGACAGCTTTTCTCGACAGCGACGATCTTTGGCTTCCAGACAAACTCGAACGCCAGTTGAGATTCATGACCGACAACGGCTATGCTTTCACATATCATGAGTATAGTGAGATTGATGAGCGGGGTGTTCCTTTAGGAGTGTATGTCAGCGGTAAACATAAAGTCGGTAGGTTCGATATGTATGCCTGTTGCTGGCCCGGTTGTCTGGCTGTTATGTATGATGCCGAAAAAATAGGCCTTGTACAGATAGAAAACGTAAGGAAAAACAATGATACGGCATTATGGCTTAAGATAATTAAAAAGTCTGATTGCCATTTGCTTAAAGAGAATCTTGCTTTTTACCGCAGAAGGAAAGGTTCTATAACCCCTCCTGATATAAAAACGAAAATAAAGTGGCATTATATGCTTTTCCGCCAAGCAGAAAAGATGAGTCCTATAGCCGCGTCGTTCTGGATGTTTATGAACATTTTGGGAAACGGTTATAAGAAACTTTTCTATATAAAGAAATTTAAACATTGACAATCAATGAATACAAAACGTAACATTCCCTTTTCTCCGCCAGATATGTCGGAGGCGGAAATCCAAGAAGTCGCGGAGGCTCTTCATTCGGGCTGGATTACTACGGGGCCCAAGACTAAAGAATTCGAACGTCTGATTTCGATGTGTTGTCAGACTGTGCGCAGCAACGGTGACGGTGTTCAGCGTCCTACGACTGTATGCCTCAATTCGGCCACGGCGTGTATGGAGCTTGCATTGCGCGTTCTCGGCATAGGCGAAGGCGACGAGGTGATAGTGCCGGCATACACTTATACCGCCACGGCAAGTTCCGTGTGCCATGTTGGGGCAAGGCCTGTACTTGTCGATTGTGCTCCAGGTTCGTTCGAGATGGACTATGATAAAGTTGCTGAAGCTATCACCGAGCGTACGAAAGCCGTAATGCCCGTCGACCTTGCCGGTATTGTAGCCGATTATGACAGGGTCTTTGCTGCCGTCGAGGCAAAAAAACACCTTTTTCGTCCTTCAAACGACATACAGCGTGCATTCGGGCGCTGTATTGTTATAGCCGACGCGGCACATGCTTTCGGCGCAATGCGTCACGGCCGGATGTGCGGCGAGATAGCCGACTTCACGTCCTTCTCGTTCCACGCGGTTAAGAATCTGACCACCGCTGAGGGCGGCGCACTTACATGGCGCGGGCACGACTGGCTTGATGACAAAATTGTATACAAGCAATTGCAGCTTCTTTCCCTGCACGGCCAGAACAAGGACGCGCTTGCAAAAACCAGGCTCGGGAGTTGGGAATACGACATTATCGGCACATGGTACAAGTGTAACATGACAGATGTAATGGCCGGTATAGGTCTTGCCCAGCTCAAACGTTATCCTGAAATGCTTCGCAGGCGGCGACAGCTCATCGAACGTTACAATACGGCATTGGCTTCTTGCAACGTTACTCTTCTCGATCATTATGACAACGATCATAGTTCGAGCGGCCACCTTTATCTTGTCCGTCTCGATGGTGCAACGGTAGAGCAGCGTAATGATGTGATTGTAAAAATGGCAGAGCGTGGTATTGCCACCAATGTCCACTACAAGCCGTTGCCTATGATGACAGCTTATAGGGCCCTCGGCTATGATATAAAAGACTATCCGAATGCATATAACCAATATTGCAACGAAATTACATTGCCGCTTCATACATTGCTTTCCGATGATGATATAGACTATATAATTTCTAATTTTAAGAATTCGGTGAACGGTTAATTGTTTTTCCCTTTAAAAAAGTTGAATTAAAATATGATACGTAAGGCAGTTAATAAAGATTTATCAGAAATAGCCAAGATACATAAGGATAATTTCAGAGATCATTACCTCGGAAATTTCAGTGAAAAACTAATATCTTATTTTTATGAAAGTTTTATAGGATTAGACAGCTTTATTGTTTCTGATTCAGAATCAGGAATTCAAGGTTTTATATTAGGGGGGGGTAATGTCGAATTGAATAGCCGGAAAAATCTTTTTGTGAATAAATATCCTTTAAGATATCTTTCTGAAATAATGATGCGCCCTCGAACATGGTATGCCTCAATAGTAAAATTCGCAGATTTGTTGAAAAGTAAACTAATATACCGCAAGAGCGGTTCACATCCAATCCAGTCAAAAGAAACTTTTAGCTTGCTTTCTATAGCTGTTGCTAAATGTTGTCAGCAAAAAGGTGTGGCAACAGAAATGTTTAAATACTTTGAGTCCTTGTGCCCTTTAGATAGTTTCCGTCTTACTGTTCATTCTAATAACCTCAAAGCAATTGGTTTTTATGAGAAGATGGGAATGTTCTGCTTTTCCGTCAGCGATAAAAACTCTAAAGGTTATTGCAAGGTTGTTCGGAAAACCAAATAGAAAAGAAATATTCTTGCTTTGAAACGTATTTTTGATATTGTGGCGAGCGGACTCGGTCTTATTGTCCTTAGTCCGCTTTTTTTAGTTCTTGCAATATGGATAAAGGCCGATTCCCGCGGCCCCGTATTCTATCGTCAGACGAGAGTAGGCCGCGGCAACCGTGATTTCCGCCTTTTCAAGTTCCGTTCCATGCGTATAGGCTCCGACCGTCAGGGGCTTATCACGATTGGAGGCCATGATCCCCGCGTAACGCGTTCGGGTTATTATATACGCAAATACAAGCTCGATGAACTTCCACAGCTTATTAACGTATTCTTAGGCGATATGAGTCTTGTGGGTCCCCGTCCCGAAGTGCGCAAATATGTCGAACTTTATACTCCCCGGCAGCTCCATGTATTGGACGTTCGCCCCGGTATAACATCGCTTGCCTCGATACGCTATCGCAACGAGAACGACATACTTGCCGCCTCGGACGACCCCGATCGCTGCTATATAGAGAAGGTACTGCCCGATAAGTTGAAAATCGACCTCGAATACGTTGGCAAAGCTTCGTTTTTCTATGATATAAAACTGATATTTGTTACTTTCTGGGAGATACTCACGAAGTGACGTGCTGTTTGCATTCAGTTTCACTGCGACATATAGTATGGCGTAAATGACGTATATTGTACGTCGTATTTTTCAACGCAGAGATTTGTATCACATCATTATGTGAAATTGTCGGTGCCTTTCCTGCTGGTTTTGCAGACAAAAACGGTCATCGGCCAAGCACCTGTAAATCAGCGTGTGTATATATGGCAAAAAATATGTCTGAGATATTTTAAAATATCT
>OHBJ01000359.1_pt1 | contig 28628 bp, 24 predicted proteins | sample 1577241 | NCBI WGS metagenome assembly OHBJ01 (sample SAMEA3541594, study PRJEB24748) | human gut metagenome | biome: human gut; feature: human-associated habitat; material: faeces | place: China | collected 2012 | reverse complement strand
TTTTCAAGCTGCCGATTCAACTTTTTTAGGGGGTCGCTTATCCCGAACTCGCGTTTAAAAACAATAAAGGGATAGACCCCGAATCCACATGCTTCATCTCTACCTTGCAGCAGACATCATCGGGTATTCCGCTCCAGATTTACTGTTTCACCAATACCTCGTCGTGGGTGCCTTACGAGATGATACAGTCTGAAATATTTGAGCATATCGCCGTAATGCTCCACAAGTTTGGCCTGACCGTATTCGAGTCGGCATCAGGTCGAGATACCATTATGGCGGGATACATTCCCGCTATGGGAGTGAACCACGCATTCGGTCTACCCTATCCGCTTGGCGAAGATAAGGACATATATGTGAATCCGCATCTCTCTCCGGACTCGCAATTCTACGGCAAGACGCCCTCAGGCAAGAACAGTTCAACAGCGCCACGACAAGGCAACGTATGACCCAGAAAGCACAAAAAAGAAAGTCCCGCCAGGTGTTGACCTTGAGCGGGACTTAAGCTATATTAGTTATAGTGGAATTATCCGAGCGGTTCGAGCTGAACGGTGAAGTGGCGCATCAGTTCGGCTTCCCATGTAATCTTGACACCGCGTGTGATTTCGTGGCGACGGTCGTAGACGTTCTTCAGTGCGGCGGCGATTACATCCATGTGGTTGTTGGTGTAGGTGCGGCGGCAGATGCAGAGACGCAGGAAGTCGTTGCCGTTGAAGCGGTTTTCGCGGGTTACGGGATCACGGTCAGCGAGCAGGTAGCCTATTTCGCAACCGCGTACACCGGCTTCGAGGTAAAGCTCCATGGCCAGACGCTGTGCGGGGAACTCTTCCTTGGGTATCCGGTCGAGCACCTTGTCGGCGTCGATGAATAGGGCGTGGCCACCGACGGGACGCTGGTAAGGGATGCCGTACTCGTCGAGTTTCTGGGCCAGGTACTGAACCTGTTTGATGCGGGTTTCGAGCATGTCGAACTCGGTATTTTCGTCGAGGCCAACGGCCAGGGCAGCCATGTCGCGGCCGTTCATACCGCCGTATGTCAGGAAGCCCTCGAAGGGGATGAGGTATTTCTTGGCGCCTTCATAGATGTCTTCCCAGCGTGTAGCGATGAAACCGCCCATGTTCACGAGACCGTCCTTCTTCGACGACATTGTCATACCGTCGGCCAGAGAGAACATTTCACGTGCTATTTCCTTAATCGTGGCGTCCTTGAACTCCGGTTCGCGTGTCTTGATGAAGTAAGCGTTCTCGGCGAAGCGGGCTGAGTCGAAGAATACCCGTTTGCCGTATTTGTCTGCGACTTTGCGCACACCGCGCAGATTCTCCATGGAAACGGGCTGGCCACCGGCCGTGTTGTTGGTGATGGTGACGATGATGAAAGGAATCTTGTCGCAGTTCTCTTTCAGGCAGTCCTCGAGTTTCTTGAGGTCAACGTTGCCCTTGAAGGGAACTTCGAGCTGTGTGTTCTTTGCTTCGTCCACCGTGCAGTCAACGGCGAAGGCCTTGCGGCTTTCGATGTGGCCCTTTGTGGTGTCGAAGTGCGAGTTGCCGGGAACTATGTCGCCCTCTTTCACGAGGTGTGAGAAGAGCACGTTTTCGGCTGCGCGGCCCTGGTGTGTGGGGAGCACATATTCAAAACCCGTGATGCGGGTGATGGTGTCTTTGAGTTCGTAGAAGGAACGTGCGCCGGCATAGCTTTCGTCGCCGGTCATCATGGCGGCCCACTGGCGGTCTGACATGGCGCCTGTACCTGAGTCGGTGATACAGTCGATGTAGACATGCTCTGATTTTAGCATGAACACATTGTACTTGGCTTCTTTGAGCCACTGTTCGCGCTGCTCGCGGGTGCTTTTGTGGATGGGTTCAACCATCTTGATTTTCCAACATTCTGCAAAAGGTAATTCCATGATATATTATTATTTTAGGTATTTTCGGTCAGTTATTACGTTGCAAAGTTAACACTAAAAATCGTATTATGCAAATTATATCACCAAAATATTTAAAAGTAATATTTTGCGTCTATTTATTAGCAGCCAGGTAATTATGATGTAAACATTATGCCTAAAATTACACTTTTTCAACGTTCTACCTGACAGGCGCGACGGGTTTAACGCTATACCCCTCACGCCGCAACATCTCCAGGAGTCCCGTGGGGCCGCAGAGATGCCCCGCGCCGACCACTATAAGCGAGGGATGCTCCTTCATCAGCGCAGGAAGCCGCTGCATCCACTTCTCGTTGCGCCGCGTTGCCAGCGCCTCCATAAACTCGCCGTCCGGTCCTTCCGATTGTTCCGCCACACACGCCGAGATGGCCGACAGGTCCCCTTTCATATAAGCGTCCATAAGCTTCATAACGTCATCGACGGCCTTGTCGGGATCGTCAAGAGTTTCCATCAGCTTGTCGGCCTGCTGGCGTATGCTCATCGAGTTGTAAAGTACCTGCGCCTGGTCTTCCACAGTTTCGAGGCCGACGATTACCTTGCCGAGCGAGTCGCCCATCTGTTGCAGGCGCGCGTCCATTTGTTGCGACTGGTCGAAGTCCGCGAAACGCTCCATGGCAGGTTTTATCTCCAACATCGTCATGGCCACTATAGGTTTCATGGTGTTGAAAAGGGAAAGCGGTGTGCCCGTAATGGCGGTAAATTTTTCGTTGGCCACGTTGAAGAGGGAGTCGCCGAGTAAAGTTTGCAGCGTACTGTCTTTGGGTGCCATCATCATTGGCTGCATCTTCAGGGCCATCTGCATCATGTCGAGGTTCGCCATGTCGATCTCCCCCGCCACGGCCTCGACATCGTGGAGCGCCTTGACGGCGCCCACGGAATCGGCCACGCGGAACGGTGCCAGATGATGCGTCCCGAAGACATAAGAAGGTTTCTTAAGGCCGTTGCCCGACACCTTATATAACAGTTGCGCCGCGCAAGGCAGGCAAACAAGAGCTGTCAGAAATGCTAAAATCAGTTTCTTCATATACTTTTCTGTTTGGTTTGATTCTTAAGATTATTCTCTGCGACAAAGGTAGTGAAAGTACGTGAAACCACAAAATTTGTATTGCAATAAAAATTTGTGACAAAAATATTTGCCTGTTAAAAAAATGTTTTGTAACTTTGCGAGCGTAAAGCGATAACCAATCCCGAAACCGAGATTGAGAGTATCAGCAGACCCGATGATTCCACCATAATGGTTGAAATAGAAAAACTCATAATAATAACCCTATAAACTACCTGAAAAGTATGAAGAAATTCTACACGATGGCACTCGCCTTAGGTGTTGCGGCAGTAGCGTTCGCCGGGACACCGCAGCGTCAACAGATGGTTGACACCAAAATCCAGAAAACCAACATGGCACAGAAAGTGGAAATTCCCGCTTCATTACGTGCAAAAGCTCCTGCTAAAGCCGGATCATTCGCTAACGTACAGGCAATGGCAGGCGAATGGGAGTTGCAATACGAAGGCTTGCTGAACGGCTCAAGCGGAACCCAAATTGGAACCATCAATCTTGAAGTTGTAAATGCTTCAGCAGGCACGGTTTCATTCAAAATAGGCAATTTCTCCATTCAGGCTACCGTAGATCTCTCTGCAAAAACTTTCTCAATCGCTAACAAACAACTTGTTGGAGCCGACTCCGATGGCGACATCTACTTCTATGTAAAAGGAGCAGACCAAGCTGGAAATTTATTAGACGGCGCCCTTTCACAGGCAGCCGAGGTGGGTACAATAGATGGTTACACCATCACATTCCCCGAATATGACATTTGGGCTCTTGGTGACTTCAACGCAGAAAACCTCGGCTGGTATCTTTTAGGATACGGAGTTACAATGACAAACACTGCCAATGTTGATCCCAATGAAGGATGGACAAACGTCGGCACGGGAACATTCGTAGATGGATTTATGGCCGGTGGTCTCGGTCTGATGCCCGCTGACAATCCTTGGACTGTTAATGTTCAACAGAACAACGAAAACAAGTCCATGTATCGTCTGGATCAACCTTACTCCAGCACTAACTGTCCCTATGTTTCTTCTCTTAATGCCCAGCGAGGTTACATACAGTTCGACATCACCGATCCTACTTTTGTTGCCGTCCTTCCGGTGTTTAGCGGAATATCAAACCAGGGACAGCGCCTCTATTGTACTAACCTTGAAGGCTTCTATCTGGATATGGGAATTTCAAAAGATGACATAATCGCAGGTTTAGGCCAACAGGGCGTAACAGAGTTCTCTTCTTACGATGCAGCTACTGGAACTGTGAAACTTCTCAACTGCGGGTTTACAATGCCTGGAGAAGAAGGTGTATATAACTGGAAAGACACTACAGAAGAACAACAGACAGGTTCCTTCAAATTCAACATTATTCCTCAGGTAGGTATCGACGACATCGCCGTTGACCAGAACGCTCCCATCGAGTACTTCAACCTCCAGGGTGTACGCATCGCTAACCCCGAAAAGGGTCAGCTCGTCATCACCCGTCAGGGTTCCAAGACAAGCAAAACCATCGTTCGCTAATCAGCCGAAAATCTTTAATCACTCTATAATGGAGGCCGGGCACATAGCCCGGCTTTCTTGTTATCTTCCCGTTTCACTTGCGTTGACATAGTACGTTATGGTCTTACACCGGAAAGACCGAGAAAAATGCCGGTACACCATCTTTTCGCGCTAAATTTAGTTAAACGCAAAACAGTAAACCCCGGTTGGGTGTTATTCTTCAAGAAACCCTAAATTCATAGAAAAGACAATGGACTTTTTAACTAATGACAAACTGCTTATCTCCGGCGCCGCCGGGATGATAGGCTCCAACATGGCGCAGACCGCCATGATGATGCGACTGACTCCAAACATCACTCTCTACGACCCCTACGCCCCCGCTCTCGAAGGTGTTTTTGAAGAAATGATGCACTGTGGTTTCGAGGGATTCAACCTTACTTTCACCTCCGATGTGGAGGAAGCCTTCAAAGGTGCTAAATACATCGTCTCCTCCGGCGGTGCCGCACGTAAAGCCGGCATGACACGCGAAGACCTCCTCAAAGGAAATGCCCAGATAGCCGAAGACTTCGGCAAGAACGTGCGCAAATACTGCCCGGACGTCAACTTTGTTGTCGTTATCTTCAATCCCGCCGACATAACGGGTCTCATCACCCTGCTCTACTCCGGACTGAAACCCACTCAGGTGGCAACTCTTGCAGCACTTGACTCCACACGTCTGCGCTCCGAACTCTCCAAGAAGTTCAAAATCTCACCCGACTCCGTTGTCAACGCACGCACATACGGCGGCCACGGCGAGCAGATGGCTGTCTTTGCCTCAACGACTACCGTCAACGGCAAACCCCTTACCGAAATCATCGGCACCGAAATGCTGCCGCAGAACGAGTGGGAAGAACTCCGCACCCGCGTGGTTCAGGGCGGTGCCAACATCATCAAGCTGCGCGGCCGCAGTTCCTTCCAGAGCCCCTCGTATCTCTCCATCGAGATGATAGCCGCCGCCATGGGTGGCAAACCCTTCACATGGCCTGCCGGTACTTACGTAAACGACGACCGCTTCAAGAACATCATGATGGCCATGGAGACCGTCATCGACAAGAGCGGCATCCACTACAAGGAAGTGAAAGGCACACCGGAAGAGGAAGCCGAACTGGAACGCAGCTACAAGCATCTCTGCGACATGCGCAAAGAGGTTATCGACCTCGACATAATGCCGCCGATTGCAGACTGGAAAGAACTCAACCCCAATATGTAACAGACGCTGAATGGAGATGACAGTTCATTAAATCTTCCCCGTTAGCACCACTAACTCAGGGCTGTCCCAAATCAGGGGCAGCCCTTTCTATTCCCTTCCCTTTCCAGACTATGAATGTAAAGTATTATATCATGGCGAGAGCTTCACGGTATTTCTGAAGTGTGGTGGCTTTGCGGATGCGTTTCCAGGCTTTGCGCCCTATTTCCTCTTCAAGGTAGTCCCAAAACGGTGTGAGGTGCGAAAGCGTCTGCGTTTCACCGCACAGTTTCTCCACGTTATGCAGGTACACCATTTCGTGCATCCGCATAAGGTGTTCTCTCCTCTTGCGGTAATCCCACTCCTGACCTTCTGCATATTCGGCGGCGAGCGACGGACGGGCAAGCAGACCACGCCCTATCATAACACCGGCGATGCCCGGGAAACGCTCCCCTATCGCGTGGATATCGTCAGCCGTGTGCAGTTCTCCGTTATATATTACCGGATGCGCCGAAGCCTTAAGCAATTCTTTGAACTGCGCCATGTCGAGTTCTCCCTTATACTGCTGTTTGGCGGAACGTGGATGCACGGTGATGTGGCGCAGCGGCATACGGTTGAGAATGTCAATCACCCCGTGCCATACCGTAGTGTCATTAACGCCGAGGCGCATCTTCAAAGTGTATTCCATTCCCTCGAACTCGCTGAAAACGGGGATTATCTCGCGCAAAACATCGGGTCGCTCTAAAAGTGCGCAGCCACGGCCGAGTTTCATCTGCGGCGGGAAGGGGCAACCCATGTTGAGGTCAATGGAACGGTAACCGTAACTGTATGCAGTGCCGAGGAGCGACTCGAGCTCTTCACGGTCGTTGAAGATGACTTGTGGAGAGACCGGCACGCCTTCGTTGGTGTCTGAAAGAAGACGCCCCATATCCTGACGTCGCGGCTCGCCTTTCTCCATACGCAGAAAGGGTGTGTAGTAACGCTCTATACCGCCGTAGACGAGGTGGTGAGCCTTCCGGTAGATTCCTTCGGTGTAGCCTTGAAGCGGTGCGAAATATATATTCATGGTCACGATGTTTTGCCGGGTAAGAACGCAAAGTAGACGGATGCCACGAGCAACCCGAAGGCCACTATATGGTTCCAGCGGAAGTGTTCACCCTTGAAGAGCAATGTCACTATTATTGTAAAGATAAGAAGCGAGATGACTTCCTGCACCACTTTGAGCTGAACCAGAGAGAATGGACCTCCATTCTCGACATAACCCACGCGGTTAGCCGGAATCATGAAGCAGTATTCAAAGAAAGCCAATGCCCAGGAAAGGAGTATGACGCCGATAAGGGGCCAATTGCTTGTAACGCCTGCATTCTGGAGTTTGAGATGCCCGTACCATGCGAAAGTCATGAACACATTGGACACCAATAGCAGGAGAATGGTCATTATTTTCGGATTCATCTTACAAAATAAGGCCGGGAATTGCCCGGAAAACGGTTGCAAAATTAACAAAAATCCGCTACACAGGCAATACTTTCTTCCTAAGAAATAGCCACAAGAAAGCGGCATCCTCTTATTTTTAAGGATGCCGCCGGTTTTGTCCGCGTTTAAACCGTTGTGTCACTTTATCTCTATCAGTTCGTACTCCTGCGATCCGAGGCCTATCTCTTCAGCGTGTTTTAGCGAAACCATTCCGTGGCGTGAGTCGATACGTTCTATCATGTGGTCGCGTCCATGGTCTTTTGAGTTGCGCACGGCGTCGACTGTGGCCTTGTCGAGGGCTACGGGGTCGAGTGATGCAAAGATACCCATGTCGGCCATACAGACCGGTTCGGGATTGCCGTTGCAGTCACAATCTACCGACAGGTTGTTGGCTATGTTTATATATACGGCGCGTCCTTTCATGTGGTCCACCACCGCTTGAGCAGCTTCGGCCATCGACTCTTGGAAATCGTCTTGTTGAGCGATGTGATCCCAGAGGATTTCGGCATCGTCGACTTTCCCGGCTGAGTGGATATAAGCCTTGCCGTTGCGCGAAGCAATGCCAATCGAGAGGTTTTTGATGGCACCCCCGAAGCCACCCATCTGGTGACCCTTGAAGTGCGACAGACATACCAGGAAGTCAAAATCGTTGAGAGCTTCACCCACAAGGTCGTATTTTAGGTGCTTGGCTTTGGGGCCGACGGGAATCTTCATATCGGCCACCGAGTCCATGATGATTACCGGCGCGATGGCGGGGAATCCGTGTTCCTTTATCACCTCCCAGTGGTCGTTATTGTAATAGCGTTTTCCTTTATAGGCCGTGTTACATTCCACTATTGTACCGTCCACGAGCTTCACGAAGTCACCGATGAGCTCCGGTTTCAAGTAGTTGGGGTTACCTTTTTCGCCAGTTGAGATTTTTACGGCCACATTGCCGTCGGCGGGCAGGCATAGAGCTTTATAAATTTTGATGAGGCTCTCTGGGGTTATTTCCTTTATGAAATAGACTTTGGGAGGGTGCTGAGACGTCTGTGGGACGGCGTTTTCAGGGCAACCATTGCCACAGTGGTGGTGCTGTGCAAAGCCGGGCAGAATGACGGTAACCGCCATCACGGCGGCTGTGAGCAGTTTTGTTAGTTTCATATATGTACGGTTTGTTAGTTTCAAAATTTCATTCCCGCTTCGGCGAAGAGGCGCCTGTCTTCTGCTATAGTGTTGCCGATGGTGGTGAGCATATCGCCCATCAGCACTCCGTTCACACCGCCTCGCATCATCCGCAAAGTGGCTGCATGGGAGATTCCTTTCCTGCCCCCGGCAAAACGGATGGCCTGCCGCGGAAGAATAAAACGGAAGAGGGCCGCAGTGCGGATTATTTCATCCTCCGACAGGGGAGCGGTGTTCTCGAGAGGAGTGCCGGGTATCGGGTTCAGGATGTTGATGGGCACGGAATCCACGTCAAGATCAGCCAGTTCGAAGGCGAAGTCTATGCGCTGCTTCATGCTCTCCCCCATCCCTATGATGCCGCCCGAGCATACGTCAAGACCGGCTTGGCGGGCGGCACGTATGGTGGCGCGCTTGTCTTCAGGAGTATGGCTTGTGCAGAGAGTGCGGAAATGTTCGGCACACGTCTCCATGTTGCAGTGGTAACGCTTCACACCGGCCTCGGCCAGCATCTTCATCCTTTCGGCATCGAGCAGACCCATGGAGGCGCAAAGATATAGATTGGTTTCAGAGGAAAGACGGCGGTATATTTCGCAGAATTTCTCAAGATCTTTCTGCGAGACGGCGCGGCCGCTGGTCACCAGTGAGAAACGGTGTATGCCTTCGTGCTCGTTGCGCTTGGCTGCGGTCATTACTTCCTCTTGGTCAAGAAAATTATAGGTCTCGCAACCGGTGGCGTGGCGCGAGGCCTGGGCGCACCATTTGCAGTCTTCGCCGCAGTTGCCCGAGCGGGCGTTTACTATGGAGCAAGAATCCACGTCATCGCTGTGAAAACGGCGACGCACGCAGTCAGCAGCGTCGCAGAGTTGGGTTGTGTCCACATTCTCTTCGAGCCAAAAGGCTTCTTCGCGGGTTATGCGTCCGCCGGAGAGTACTTTTTCTTCGATATCTTTTAAGTTCATCAGTAGCTACTTTTACGCTGCAAAATTACAAAATTAAGTAATACGAACCCTAACCAATATTACCTTTTTTACGACCAAAATTACGTGTAATACCTTTTATGCAGCCCTGAATGGCCATTTTTATTTGAAGTTTTATCGGATTGAGTGGTCATTTTTTCGGTAATTAAAACATTTTAACGAGATTGCGTGTTAACTCAACAAGACAACCAAATAATGACAATTATGAAAAAGTTATTTATGTTAACTGCCATAGCCATGGCATCAGCATTTGCCGGTTCAGCACAGACTGTGGTGAATAACCCTGGCAACACTTCTTACTTCGGGTTCCGCGCGTCGCTCGACATTCCGTGTCCGGGAGATGTTAAAGTCGGTGATTTCAAGAATGAAATCTACAAAAACGGTATCGGTTTCTCCGCCGGTTTCATCTACAACATTCCCGTAGTGGCCAACTTCTACATTGAACCTGGCGTGTCATACTACTACAACGCCACCGGTTTCAAGGACGTAAAAATCGGAAACATCAACATTAAAGATGAAGCAATGGAGCACGCATCCGTTCGCCAGATGGGAGTTCGTATACCCCTGATGTTCGGCTACCACTTCGACTTCACTCCCGATGTTAACCTCGCCATCTTCACAGGTCCGGAACTTGACGTCGGCATCAGCAGCGACTCATACCTGACCTCAAAAAGTGTCGGTGCGCTTCCGAAATTTCATACTGCGCCGAGCAACTACGGCGACCACGCCATCGGTTTCAAGCGCAACCGTGTGGACTGCTCCTGGAAATTCGGTGTAGGCTTCAACTTTGTAAAAAACTACTATGTTGGCATTGAAGGTGCTGTCGGACTCGCTGACCGTGCTAACGGTGACAACATCTCTTTCCACGAGAATCGCGTAGGGGTTACACTCGGATATAATTTCAAGTAATCCACTACCTCACAAGGCGGCTGAGATGTCATTTCGCGACAATCTCAGTCGCTCTATATTACCCCTCATCTTCCTCTTTCCAAAAACACACGTCACGTTCTTTCAAACCAAGGCTATGGAAATTTTTCTTGCATCACTTCCGATTCTCACCCTCATAATCCTGATGGGTGTCTTCAAAATGCCCGGTGACCGCAGCAGCGTCGTCACACTGATAGTCACTGCATTGGTAGCAGGGTTCGGGTTCTCGTTCCCCGCCATAGACATATCCTTCTCATTCCTCTACGGCATGGGAAAAGCCCTCTTTCCCATCCTCTTCATCATCCTTATGGCTATCTACAGCTACAATGTGCTGCTACAGACAGGCAAGATCGATGTGCTGCGCGAACAGTTTTCCAACCTTGCCTCCGACCGCAGCGTGCAGGTGCTGCTCATCACCTGGGGTTTCGGAGGTCTGCTCGAAGGTATGGCCGGTTTCGGAACGGCCGTCGCCATCCCGGCTGCCATCCTCATTTCCTTAGGCTACAAACCGGTCTTCTCGGCCCTCGTCTCGCTGTTGGCCAACTCCGTGCCGACCGCTTTCGGCGCTGTCGGCGTGCCGGTAATCGTCCTTTCGCAGGAGACCGGATTGCCGTTGCAGCACCTATCCGTCTCGGTAGTAATACAGCTCTCGGCGCTGATGATACTTATCCCAATGGTCATTACTTTTCTCACCGACTCGTCGGGCAAGGCATTGTGGAAGAACCTGACTCTAAGCATATTGGTAGGTATCGTGTCGCTTCTGGTGCAATACGTCTCCGCACGCTACATAGGTGCCGAAACGCCGGCAATTCTCGGCGCCATAGCCTCGATAGCCGTAATCATCGCAGCCGGAAAATTCATAGACCGCAGGAAACCGCGCAGCAAGTCGCACCTCAGCGCCAAGGAAACACTCTCGGCTTGGAGCGTCTATGGTCTTATCCTGGTGCTTGTGCTGGTCACCAGTCCGCTTATTCCAACCGTTAGAAATGCCCTCTCGTCGGTGTGTGTCACTACCTTCCCCTTCGTCATTCAAGGCCACGCCAAACCGCTCACCATACAATGGCTCACACAGGGTGGCATTCTGCTATTCCTCGGCTCCTTCATCGGCGGACTGATACAGGGTGCCTCCGTAAGTTCGCTCTTTACCTGCCTCAGTCGCACCGTCGTGCAGATGTGGCGCACAGCCGTCACGGTTATCTGCCTTGTCGGCTTCTCCACCATCATGGAGCTTTCAGGCATGACACCCGTTCTTGCCATAGCGCTTGCCACTGCCACCGGCTCGCTCTATCCAATCTTCGCACCGGCCATCGGCGCCCTCGGAACATTCCTCACGGGCAGTGACACCTCTGCTAACATCATGTTCGGCAAACTCCAGGCATCCGTCGGCACACAGATAGGAGTTTCGCCCGACTGGCTGGCGGCCGCCAATACCGCAGGCGCTACCGGAGGCAAGATTATTTCGCCGCAAAGCATTGCCATCGCCACCTCGGCCTGCAACGACCAGGGCCGCGAAGGAGCAATCCTCAAACGTGCGCTCCCCTACGCCCTGGCCTATGTCATTATCACCGGCCTGGCGGTCTATATATTCGCTTAAACATTACAAACCTCAAGAGTTATGAAAATAGGTCTATTCATACCATGTTACATCAACGCCTGCTATCCGCAGGTGGGGGTGGCAAGCTTTAAACTCCTCCGCTCGCTCGGCCTCGACGTGGACTATCCCATGCCGCAGACATGCTGCGGACAGCCGCAGGCCAACGGCGGTTTCGAGCACGATTCCAAACCATTGGCCGAGCACATGCAGCGCCTCTTCGAGAAATACGACTACGTGGTGGGTCCCTCGGCCTCGTGTGTCGTGTTTGTAAAAGACAAATACCCCCACCTGCTCCATCGCCCCGAGCATGAGTGCATCTCCTCCCATATCTTTGAAATCTGCGAGTTCCTGCACGACATTCTGGGTGTGGACAAACTTCCCTCCGAGTTCCCGCACAAGGTGAGCGTCCACAACTCTTGCCACGGCATGAGGTTGCTGCACCTGTCGTCGCCGTCGGAGCTTATGATTCCGCACTATAACAAGCTCATCGACCTGCTGAAACTGGTGAAAGGGATAGAAATCTTCACTCCGCAGCGGCGCGACGAATGTTGCGGCTTCGGCGGACTCTTTTCCATAGAAGAGCCGGACGTCTCCATCTCGATGGGTACCGACAAGGTGCTCTCGCACATGGCCACCGGAGCCGAGTTCATCACCGGAGCCGACTCCTCCTGCCTCATGCACATGCAGGGAATCATCGATCGCCGGAAATTCCCCATCCAGACAAAACATATAGTAGAAATCCTGGCCGCAGGGCTATAAAAACACATTGCCATGAGTACACATTCCAAAGAAGCGAAAAAATTCCTCGGTAATCCCGAGCGGGCTTCGTGGCACAATGACGCCCTCTTCTTCGTGCGCATGAAACGCGACAAGCAGGCCTCAGACGTCCCCGAATGGGAAGACCTCCGCAAACGTGCCTCGCAAATTAAACGACATACCATCACCAATCTTCCTGTTTACCTTGAAGCCTTCGAGCGCAACTGCCTCGCCAACGGCGTGCGGGTACACTGGGCCGCCGACGCTTCTGATATGAACGAAGCCGTATATGAGATAATCAAGGAACACGGCGCACACCGCCTCGTGAAAAGTAAATCCATGCTCAGCGAGGAATGTGGCATGGCGCCTTATCTCGAAGAACGCGGAATAGATGTTGTGGAATCGGACCTCGGCGAACGCATTATGCAGTTCCTGCACGAGCCACCCAGCCACATCGTGTTGCCCGCCATCGCCGTGAAACGTGAGGAAGTGGCCGACGTCTTCGCCAAGGAAATCGGTTCCGACGCCAATAACTCCGACCCTACATACCTCACACACCAGGCGCGCCGCTCGTTGCGCGAAATCTTTCTCAACACTACAGTTGCCATGACGGGCGTCAACTTCGCCGTGGCCGACACCGGCGCCTTCTGCGTCTGCACCAACGAGGGCAACGCCGACATGGGAACCTCATTCGCCAAGGTACAAATCTCCATTATGGGCATAGAGAAACTGGTGCCCGACTACGAGTCGCTCGGCGTTTTCCTGCGTCTGCTGGCACGTTCCGCCACCGGTCAGGCGTCCACTACCTACACCTCCTTATATAAGAAACCGGTTGAGGGTCAGGAGATGCACATCATCATCGTCGACAACGGCCGTTCGCGCATCCTCGCCGACAAGGAGCACAACGACATGCTGAAGTGTATCCGCTGCGGTGCGTGTATGAACACTTGCCCCGTCTACCGACGCACCGGCGGTTACTCTTACTCCTACTTTATCCCCGGTCCGCTCGGCATCAACCTCGGTATGCTGGCCGATATCCGAAAATATTGCGGCAACCTCTCGGCCTGCTCTCTCTGCTACGGCTGCCAGAACGTTTGTCCCGCAAAGGTGACGCTCGCCGACCAGATTTACCTCTGGCGACAGGACCTCGAGAAATACCACCTCGCCGACCCGATGAAGAAGACAGTGGTCAAGGCCATGAACCTCGTGATGCGCCGTCCCGCCCTTTTCAATACTGCCATAAAGTGCGCGCCGATAATCGAAAAGATGCCCCGCGCCCTCGTCTATGCTCCCATCAATGCCTGGGGACGCGGCCGCGACCTCCCGCCGTTCCCCTCCCGCTCATTCGCCGATATCTGGAAATCAACTTTAAGTAAGGAAAAATGACAAATAAAGATATAATATTCAAACGTCTTTACGAGGCAGGAGTCGATTCCGAGCCGTTGGGTCCCATGGACTTCGAGCCGCAGACCTTCTCCGACCCGCTGGCACAGTTCGAGGAATCGCTCAAAGTCGCCGGCGGACAGAGCGTGCGCCTCAAACCCGGCGACGACATTAACGAAGTAATCCGCCGTCTGTATCCCGACGCCAAGAACATAGCCTCCGACCTCACAGAGATAACGTGCGCCAACATCAACCCCGACACCGTAGACGAGCCGCAGAAACTTGCCGGCACCGACGTTGCCGTAGTTCGCGGCGACTTCGGCGTGGCCGAAAACGGCATGGTGTGGGTGCCGCGCAACGTCCGCTGGAAAGCCCTCTACTTTGTGGCCGAAGCCCTCGTGCTCCTTATGGACCACAAAAAAGTGGTAAGCAACATGCACCAGGCCATGCAGCGTCCCGAACTGAACGACTTCGACTTCGGCTGTTTCATAGCCGGTCCCTCCAAGACCGCCGACATAGAGCAAGCCCTGGTAATAGGCGCCCACGGCGCCCGAAACCTCACCGTCCTCCTCTACTAAAAAACCGCCGTCGTAACAAAGAATTGCGTTGATATGTTAAAATATTTGGAGAAATAAAAAATAATTTATAACTTTGCCCCGCAGATCGCCCGCAGAGGCCCGATATGGGCCGAGGGGGTGGGTATGCGGACATTTTATGTAAGCGTATTACCTAACGCTTATTCTTGACCCACGAGAAACCTGGAAAATGTCAATATACATTCATACTATGTTAATTATCAACATTATCTATATTATGCCATGTGCTAATAGTGTACATTGGAAGAAGTGAGCGGCAAGCCGTAGCAAATGTATTTGAAATAATTGTCATCTGCTATAGGTTTTAACTGTATCGATTTGCTCCTGTTTACCGAACCTAAGAACTTTCAATAGCATTAGAAACCCTCTCAAACAAATATCCTTGAAGTATCCTATATACCATTTAATGAGAAGAGTGTTACTCCGGAAATATACCGAAGATAGTATAAACAGAGAAACTCAAAGTTTTTCTGAGCATATTCGAATGCCATGTCAAAAATTCTTTGTAACTTTGTATGAAGGAAAAGTAACGCCAATCTGAAAATGACCAGATAATAATACAAAGACATACGGCGAGAGCCGAAAGAACTTTGATAACTCCATTGTAGTCGTTACAGGCTTTGGTCGGCCTTCAGATACTACCGTGGAGTTTTTCGTTTATTAGCTTGTAACTGAATGATAGTACAAACTATGACAAAAACGAAGGCTAAGCCTTTTCTGAAATGGGCGGGAGGCAAGACTCAGTTACTCCCTACCATAGATTCATTCTTGCCAGATACATTCCGAGGCGAGGATGATGTTACATACATCGAACCCTTTGTGGGTGGAGGGGCCATGCTGTTCTATATGCTACAAAAATATCCCAATATCAAGCGGGCCATAATCAATGACATCAATCCTCACCTTATAAAAACTTATAGCATTATAAGAGATGAGCCATACTCATTAATAGATGCCTTAAATGACCTCCAAAATCAGTTTAAGGCATTGAGAGATTATGACAAGCAAAAGGAACTCTATCTTGACATCCGAAATCACTTCAACAACAAGACATTGACAGGAGTTAAGGAAGCTGCGTATATGATATTCCTGAATCGCACCTGCTTTAATGGACTATATCGGGAAAATTCCAAAGGTGGATTTAATGTACCATTTGGACGTTACTCCAATCCTACTATATGTGATGAAGACTTGATTATTGCCGATAGTGAGTTATTGCAGAAAGTTGAGATACTGAACGGTGATTTCTCGCATACCGCTGAATACGTGCATGGATATACATTCTTTTATTTTGACCCTCCTTATCGTCCTCTTGATGCTACATCAAGTTTCAATTCTTATGTTTGTGCTTAATAAATGTATCCTAGAAAATTAATAATTTATTATTCGTATCAATGAACCTTTCATTTGATTTAATAAATATCAAAAATTATAAGAGCAAATCCCAACGGGCACGGGTTTTGACGGAAAATTGGATGGCGCAAAATATGTTCTGCCCCGTTTGTGGAAAACTATTTTTAAAGCACTATCAAGCGAATCGTCCCGTCGCTGACTTTTTCTGTGAAGAATGCAGATCTGAATATGAGCTAAAAAGTCAAGAAAAGAAGACTTCTACACTAAATATCATTCCAGATGGTTGTTACGACACCATGATCCGAAGGATAAACTCATTAAACAATCCTCATCTGTTCGTCTTAACACACTATAATCAGCAGGTGAATAATTTGATATTTATCCCTAATTTCTTCTTCACACCTGCAATAATAATAAAACGTCCACCATTGAAAGACTCTGCACGCAGAGCAGGGTGGGTGGGATGTAATATAAATATCAGCGCAGTTCCAACAAACGCTAAAATTAGTATTATTACAGATGGAAAGTTAACGCCAATCCAAAGAGTAACAAACAGTTATAACAGACTGCTCGCTCTTCGCACGGACAAGCTTCAGAACAGAGGTTGGCTTATGGATACAATGGCCTGCATTGATTTAATCCGTTCTGATTCTTTTTCATTAAATGACATATATCAATTTGAAGATATGCTTAAAATAAAGCATCCTAAGAATAATCATATAAAAGACAAAATAAGACAGCAATTGCAGATATTGAGAGATAAGGGTTTCATAGAATTTACGTCAAGGGGCAACTATAAGAAAGTAATATTATGAATGAATACTTATTTTACTCAATAGAAGGTGTCACTTTTCCGCCTGACAAAAATGCTGACATTGAAAATTGTCAAGTATTGGGATGTTCAAAAGGGATAGATAAATCCATAGCATTACAAAATCTTCTGATTGAAAATCCGTGGATTAAAGAATCACAATTCGATGTATCCAAAATTATCGGAGTGCAGATCCTTAATCAAGATACAAAACAGGCTCTTCGAAAATTAGTAGATTATCTTTGGAATGATGAGAAAAAACACTTCGAGGAATCTGGTAGATCGGCAAATCATATTTTTGTTATCATAGAACAACTTGAGAAACTTTTAGTTTGATTTTAAGTTTGATATGATCTTTGCTGATCCTCCCTACTTTCTTTCTAATGGAGGTATAAGCTATAGGGCAGGAAAAGTTGTTTGCGTAGATAAAGGCGAGTGGGATAAGGGCGGATCTCCTGAATCCATCATGGAGTTTAACCGCAAATGGCTCTCATTATGTCGAGAAAAATTAAAAGATAACGGGACCATCTGGATTTCCGGAACTCACCATAATATATTTTCAATAGCTAATGTTCTGACAGAACTTGGCTATAAGATTCTCAACGTAATAACTTGGGCAAAGACCAATCCGCCTCCAAACATATCGTGTCGCTTCTTTACTTACTCGACAGAGTTCATTATTTGGGCGCGTAAGTGTCCAAAGGTGCCTCATAAGTATAATTACGAACTTATGAAGGAGATCAATGGTGGCAAGCAAATGACAGACGTATGGAGACTCCCTGCAATTGGACGTTGGGAGAAGTCATGCGGTAAGCATCCGACACAGAAGCCTTTGGCTCTACTCACTCGCATCATCCTCGCAAGCACAGAAGAACACGATTGGATTCTCGACCCATTCGCAGGGTCCTCTACAACGGGAATAGCTGCAACTCTATGTTGCAGAAGATTCCTTGGCATTGAGCAAGATATTGAATTTTTACATTTATCTAGCCAACGTAGAAAAGAACTTAATAATCTGAATTTTATATCTAAATATAGAAATAAGATTCCAGATTTCAATTTTACATCCATAGTTAATACTGTCGAGGAACCAGAGGAATATTATGGCGCTGATTTACCATTCTAATCATTTAACTCTTTCCAAATGTCAAAATCAAAAAGCGAATAGAAGTTTTTCCGCCAGTAGTTAAATCTATTGATGATAATGTTACCCAATATTTATGCCGGTAGTGTTTCATTGAGTGTCACTTCTCAGACACACTCAAAGAAACAGTATCCGCATATGGGGACGATTTTTTATATTTATTGCACAAATGTTTACCGGTTGAGGGCGCCGATTAGGGTGGTGAGGTCGGCTATTTTGTGGCGGCGGCAGTAGTCTTCTATCCATTCTACGGTGCGGATGGTGGCGTCAGGATGCACGAAGTTGGCGGTGCCTATCTGCACGGCGCTGGCGCCGGCGAGGATGAATTCCATGGCGTCGCGACCGTTCATTATGCCGCCGAGACCGACTACCGGTATCTTCACCGTCTTGGCTACCTGCCAAACCATACGGACGGCTATCGGGCGGATGCATGGCCCGGAGAGTCCTCCCGTCACGGTGGAGAGGAAGGGTCGCTGACGCTCCACGTCGACGGCCATTCCGAGGAAGGTGTTTACCAGCGACACACTGTCGGCGCCTGAGCCCTCGACGGCGCGGGCTATCTCGGTGATGTCGGTGACGTTGGGGGAAAGTTTCACCATCAGGTGGCGCGGCCACACTTTGCGCACCGCCTCGGTGACTTCAGATGCTCCGGCGCAGGTCGTTCCGAAGGCCATGCCGCCGCTCTTGACGTTGGGGCAAGAGATGTTGACTTCGATGGCGGGAATCCTGTCGAGCGAGGCGAGGCGGCGTGCCGTCTCGACATAATCGGATACTTTCGCGCCGCTGACGTTGACGATGATGTTGCTCTTGTAGTGCCGTATCTCGGGATATATTTTCTCAATAAAGTAATCCACGCCCTTGTTCTGGAGCCCGACGGCGTTGAGCATACCGGATGGTGTTTCGGCCATGCGCGGATAAGGGTTACCCTGTCGCGGCTCGAGGGTTGTACCTTTCACTATAATAGCGCCGAGGCGGTCAAGGTCGGTGAGCGATTCGAATTCGCGGCCGTAGCCGAAAGTACCGGAGGCCGTCATCACCGGGTTTTGCAGCTTGAGCCCGGCTCCCAAGTCGATATTCAGATTTACCATTTGAGACGATTTAAGTTGAAAACGGGACCTTCGGTACAGGTGCAGACGTTGCCGCTGTCGGCAGTGTCTTCCACGCAGCAGAGGCAGGCGCCGAGGCCGCACGCCATCTTGTTTTCGAGGCTTACTTCACACTCCACATCGCGTTTGCGGGCTTCCGTAGCTACGGCTTTCATCATAGGCATAGGGCCGCAGACATACCAGCGGTCGGCCTTAAGGTCGAGTGCTGGACATTGCGTCACGAATCCTTTGGTGCCGAGCGAGCCATCCTCTGTGGCTACGAAAGTTTTGCCTATTTTCTCGAAGTCAGGAAGTTGCCAATCAAGTTCCTCGCGGTTGCGAGCGCCGAGTACGAACACCGGTTCAACGCCGCGCTGCCGCAGACACTCTCCGAGGTATAGCAACGGTGCAACCCCCACGCCACCGCCGATGAGCAGGCATTTCTCAGGCTTATCTGGAAGCGTAAAGCCATGGCCGAGTGGCATGAGTATGTTATAACGGTCGCCGGGTAGCGAGTTCACGAGCATCGCGGTGCCTTCGCCGGCCTCTTTAACCATCAGCATTAGGCTTCCCGGCTCGGCGAAGTTTACGGAAATGGGGCGACGCAGGAAGGTGTTGCGTGCGTGCTCCACGAGGATGTTCACGAACTGTCCGGGCGCGGGCATCGGCATCGTGGCACCCTCCACAGGTTCGAGGGTGAGGCGTGCCGTGGCGCCGCTCCGGTCCACACACGTCACCTCAAACTCTATCAATAGCGGTTTGTTCATTATGCTGTATCTTTTTTATTTTCTGATATTAAGAGCTTTGCGCAACTCTTCGAGGCGGTCGCGTACGGACTGCAGGCGCTCTATAACGGCTTGCTGGCGTGACACGTTGCTATGGTTGACACGCATCTGCTCCTTGGCGGCCTCTATCTTCAGCCCTTTGTCTTTCACGAGATATTTGATGATGCGAAGCTGCTCTATGTCGGAGGGTTTGTAATACCTCACGTTTCCGGCGCTGCGTCGGGGGGCGCACTGTGGGAACTCCTTTTCCCAGTAGCGGAGCGTCGACGCGGGTACGCCGAGCATCTCCGCCACGTCGCGTATCTTGTAATATTGTTTGTCGAGTTCGTCCATAGTCATCAGTCCATTACACGCCCGGCGTTTTCGGCTTGCTTCACCATTTCGTCATACTGCGTAGGCGTGAGGTCCATAAAATAGTAATTGACGGGATTCTGCGGCTCGTCGTTAAGGCGCACTTCGTAATGGAGATGCGGGCCGGTGGACTTGCCGGTGTTGCCCACCTCCCCTATCTTGTCGCCGCGCACCACGGTCTCACCCGTCTTAACGCCTACGCTGTTGAGGTGGCCGAAGCGGGTGGTGTAGCCGTATCCGTGGTCTATGTCAATGCAATTGCCGTATCCGTCCATCCATCCGGCGAAGGTGACGCGCCCTTTAGCGGTGGCGAACACAGGGTCGCCCACATCGGCGGGAAAGTCGAGGCCGGCATGAAACTTGGTAGTGCCGTAGACGGGGTCAATGCGGTTTCCGAAGCCGGAAGAAATGGAGAAGTCTGACACATTTATCGGGAGGACGGAGGGTGTGTGCGCCAGCTTGTCGCTCTGCTTAGCGAGGGCTTCGCGCAGTTTGTCGAAGGAGATTGACTGCGCGTAGAGGCTTCGCTCCAGAATGTCGATGTTGCGGGCCAGGGTGACAAGTATTTTCTCGTCGCTGAGGCCGGCATACTGTGCATAGCGGCCATCATTATCGAGTCCGGCGTAACGCTGTGCTCGGTTAACAGGTTCCATCTGCATCATCACACGGTAAAGGTTGTCATCGCGGTTGCGTATCTCGTCCATCACTCTCAGAGCGCCGTCCACGCGTTTCTCCATCACCGTAAGTTGCTGAGACAACTGCTCGTTCTCCTCCTTAAGGTTGTCCTCGCCGGGTGATGCGAAACCGTAATAGGCAATACAGAAGAACGCCGCGCCGAAGAGACACGACAGCACCAGCAGACGCAACCCGGAGAGCACCTTCACTCCCAGGGTGGCATAGACGCGCTCGTAATTGTCAGTTTCCGGATTATATCTATAGTAAATATTCCTGGCCATAGAATCTCCGCAAAGGTACAAAGTTTTTTTTTCATGGCAAAATTTAACGTTCGCCAAATTGGCTACGTTAATTTTTTTGCGGTAAGTTATTTGTCCGACTGATAAAATCTTTATACCTTTGCATCGTGAAAAACTGAACAGAGACACAATTACTGATGGAAAAACAGATAGAAATCGACGGAGTAAAGGTCAGCTATAACGAGACGGGGCCGGAAGAGGGTTGTCCGATAGTGCTGATGCACGGCTGGGGTTGCAACTCGTCAACGGTAGCAAGCATCGAGGCCATAGTGTCGCCGAAGATGCACGCCTTCAACATAGACCTGCCGGGCCACGGCAAAAGTCAGGAGCCTCCGCAAGTCTGGGGAATAGAACTCTACACCCAATTAGTGGAAAAACTCCTCGACCGGCTCTGCATAGAGCGCCCAATACTATTGGGACATAGTTTCGGCGGCCGCATAGCCATATTGCTATCGTCGCGACGCGACGTGCGCAAGGTAGTGCTCGTCGACGCTGCCGGCGTGAAGCCCCGCCGCAGCCTCAAGTATTACTTCAAAGTTTATTCCTATAAGGCTGTAAAGCATCTGCTTCCTCTTCTCTTCGGCGAAAAGAAGGGAGGTGAGTTGCTTGACAAATACCGCGGTCGCTCCGGCTCCTCGGACTATAACAACGCAACGCCGATGATGCGCGCCATACTGAGCAAATGCGTCAACGAAGACCTCAAGCACGTGATGCCCTCCATCAAGGCACCCACGCTTCTAATCTGGGGTGAGAATGACACCGCTACACCGCTCTCCGATGCCAAAACTATGGAAAAATTAATCCCTGATGCCGGCCTCGTAACTTTCCCTGGCTGCGGCCATTACTCCTTCCTCGACAACCCCGGCGGATTTAAAGCTGTACTTAAAGAATTCTTAAAGAACGAACTGAAATGATTGGATTTATGATAGCGGTGTACGTGGTAGTCGGCGCGTACATGTTGCTGAATTTCAAATACGACATACAGATGCTGCAACAGAACAGCTATCGCATAGACCGCTACTGGCGATGGCTCGACGGCCGGAAGATGGGTGCATGGCGCCTCGTGGACGTGGCGCTGCTCTTCATGCTCTTCGCCAACTTCTTCGTCAACATTCAGGCCGTACCCGAGCTTCTCGTGGCAATTGCCTGCGCCACCAAGATAATGCTCATCCTGCGCCGCAAGTACAAGAAACCGCTAGTCTTCACCAAACGCGTGTGGCGCATATACTCCGTCACGGCGGCATTGTCTCTCATCCTTTGCACGCTGATGTGCATCTTCTACATGCGCCCCGAGGGGAATCCCTATGCCCCTACCAACGGACAAATGACCCTCGGAGTGGCGCTGGTGCTCAGCATCTTCTCCTACGGCGTGGTGACGGCAGCCGTGTGGTTGCTCAAGCCTGTCGAGGATGCCATCAATCGCCGCTATTACAACGATGCCGCACGCATACTGCGCTCCATGGAACCGGATATGACCGTTATCGGAATTACCGGTTCATACGGCAAGACAAGCACCAAACACTATCTGAACCGCATACTCTCTGAGGAATACGACGTGCTTATGACCCCCGGTTCGTACAACACTCCGATGGGAGTGATACGCACCGTGCGCGAACTGATGAAGCCTTTCCACCGCGTCTTCATCTGCGAGATGGGTGCCAAGCAGACCGGCGACGTCAAGGAAATCTGCGACCTCGTGCATCCGCGCATGGGAATCATCACCGCCGTAGGTCCGATGCACCTCGAGTCGTTCCACACTATAGAGAACGTGCAGGCCACCAAGTTCGAGCTGGCCGATGCTCTTCCCGCAGACGGTCTTGCGGTAATCAACAATGACTTCGAGTATTGCGCCAGCCGTCAGGTCAATAATGTCGAAGCCGTGCGCTATGCCGTCTCGAATCCCAAGGACGCTCAATACCGTGCAGAGAACATCAGGTATTCCACCGAAGGTACTACCTTCGAGGTCGTAGGTCCTGACGGACTGCGCATTGAATTGCGCACACAGTTGGTGGGTGAATGTAACATCTCCAACCTTCTCGGTGCCGTGATAGTGGCGCTCAGCATGGGCATGAAACCGGAAAACATCCGCCGCGCCGTGGCCAAGATAGAACAGGTGGAACACCGCCTGAACATGAAACGTACCCCCGGCGGTGTGACCATCATCGATGACGCCTTCAACTCCAACCCCACCGGCTCGAAGATGGCGGTCGATGTGCTCGGCTCCTTCACCGACGGACGACGCATCATTGTAACTCCCGGTATGATAGAACTCGGCGATAAGCAGTATGAACTGAACCGAGAGCTCGGCAAGCACATCGGCAAGAGCGTGGACATCGCCGTTATAGTTGGAGAATACAACCGCGACGCGCTCACCGACGGCGTGCGTAGCACCGACTTCGACACCGAAAACCTCGTGGTGGTGGATTCCTTTGCCAAGGCACAGGAATTCCTCGGAAAGACGCTCCGCAAAGGAGACGTGGTGCTCTATGAAAACGACCTTCCCGACACCTTCAAGTAACTGCTCCAGAAGGCAGATATATTTGCACGGAAATCCGCACGGAAAGAAATAATCGGGCAGATAAATCCGAGCAAAGGGATAACCTGAAATTTCCTAACAAACTCCATATTTACCATGAATATAAAACTGCTGCTCACAGTCGCGAGCCTTGCAACAGCCTTCGGCATGGGAGCCGAATCGCCGCTGTGGCTACGCGATGTCGCCGTTTCCCCTAACGGCGAGACCGTGGCCTTCACTTACAAAGGCGACATCTACACGGTACCCTTCTCGGGAGGCAAGGCCACGCGCCTGACCTCGTCGCAGGCCTTCGATGGCAATCCCGTCTGGAGTCCCGACGGTACGCAAATAGCCTTTGCCAGCGACCGCGAAGGTTCCATGGACATCTTCATTGTCCCTTCTGCCGGAGGCACACCGGTGCGTCTCACCACCAATAATGCCGGCAACGAGACTCCGCGTGCCTTCCTCAACGGAGAGACGGTGCTCTACGAATCATCTATCGCCCCCTCGCGCACGGCCGCGCAAGGTCCGTTCCAGGGGCAAATGTATACCGTGGCAACCACGCCTGGCAAACGCCCGCAGATGTTCATCTCAATGCCGATGACCGCCGTTGACGTGGACCCATCTACCGGCAAGATACTTTACCAGAACCGCAAGGGATACGAAGATGTGCTTCGTAAACACGAGCGTTCGTCGGGTACGCCCGACATCTGGATGTACGACCCCACCAGCGGCCTCTTCACACAACTCACTACCTTCAACGGAGCCAACCAGAATCCCCGCTGGGCTTCGGACGACTCCTTCTTCTACCTCAACGACAGCGACGGAAACAACAATGTCTTCCTGCGCGACTTGAACGGCAAGGAGCGCCAAATCACCAAGTTCAAGAACCATCCGGTGCGCTCCCTTTCCACTTCGGCTGACCGCAAGAGACTCGCCTTCTCGCAGGACGGACAGATTTACACCATCAACTGCCAGGGGGAACCGCAGCTCCTCGCCGTGGACATCGTCACCGATAACTATGACACCGACCGTGTGAAACGCGACGTAACGCAAGGAGCCTCCACCATCGCCCTCTCTCCCGACGGCAAAGAGATTGCCTTCGTCCTGCGCGGCGACGTATACGTCACCTCCGTCAAATACCCTACCACCAAGCGCATCACTGACACCGCTGGACAGGAACGCCGCGTCAGCTTCTCGCCTGACGGCAAGAAACTGGTCTACGATGGGGAGCGCAACGGCCTGTGGCGAATCTACACCGCCGAGTTGGCACCGGCCGACACGCTCCGCGGCTTTGCTTACGCTCCGAAGGTAATAGAGAAGATGGTGTATGAATCCAAAGACGGCAAACCGGCACAACAGCCAGCTTTCTCTCCCGACGGCAAGAAGATAGCTTTCCTGGAAAACCGAACCGCCCTCAAGGTGCTTGACCTTGCATCCGGGAAAGTAGTCACCGCCCTCGATTCTAAGTTCAACTACTCATACTCAGACGGAGATGTGCCTTTCGAATGGTCGCCGGACAGCAAACACCTGCTCATAACATATATCGGTAACGGAGGGTGGAACAACACAGACATTGCCCTTGTCAATGCCGACGGCACCGGCGAACCGGTTGACCTCACAGTGAGCGGCTACTCCGACGGCTCACCATATTGGACGGCCGATGGCTCCGGCTTCACTTACCTCACCGGTAAATACGGCTACCGTAGCCACGGTTCGTGGGGCGAGACCGACGACGTTACCCTCATGATGCTCAACGGCGAGAAGTGGGATGAGTTCAACATGACCGAAGAGGAAGCCGCCCTTGCCGAAGAGGAACGGAAAGCTGCAGCCTCCTCTAACGACAAGGAGGAAAAGAAATCCAAAAAGAACAAAAAGGATAAAGCCACCGACAAGAAAGAGATGAAACTTGATCTCGAGAACCGTCTCTACCGCACGGCTCGCCTTACCCCTGTTTCAGGTTTCCTTATGGATTACCGACTGTCCCCAAAGATGGACAAGCTCTATTACACAGTTCTCGGTCAAGACGGAAAATTTGACCTGATGATGACCGACCTGCGCAAGAAACAGACGTCGCGCCTGCTTTCCGACCTCTCCGGCGGCTTCGAGATGGACAAGAAAGGCGAGAAACTATATGTGCTTTCGGGCAGCGGCATCCAGGAAGTGACGCTTCCCTCAGGCGAAGGCGGTTCCGCATCGGTTAAAGCTATAGAATATAATGCCGAATATTCGCGCATTCCATCGCAGGAACGCGAGTACATCTTCGATCACGTTATCAGCCAGGTTCGCGACAAATTCTACGACGAGAACCTCCACGGCGTTGACTGGGACATGTATGCTCGCGATTACCGCCGTTTCCTCCCCTACATTAACAATAACCGCGACTTCGCCACTTTATTGAGCGAACTTCTCGGCGAACTCAACGCCTCTCACACCGGCGGCCGCTTCTACGCACCCGGTGCCCCGGCAGCTACAAGCAACGCCGTGCTCGGCGCTTTCTTCGACGAGAACTATAACGGCGACGGCCTGAAGATTACAGAGATACTGAAACGCGGTCCGTTAGCCACCGACAAGGCGGGACTCTCCGCCGGCGACATCATTACCGCCATCGACGGCCAGCCCGTGAAGAACGGCGTGGACTACTATCCCCTGCTCGAAGGCAAAGCCGGCAAGAAGGTGCGCCTCACTGTCAACCACAATGGTGCAAGCAAAGATGTCACCGTTCGTCCCATCACCCCGGGACAGCAGAACGGACTCCTTTACCGCCGTTACGTAGAGCGCAACCGCGCCATCGTGGATTCCGTATCCGGCGGCCGTGTTGCTTACGTCCACGTGCAGGGCATGGACTCGCCCAGCTTCCGCACCGTTTACGACGAGCTGCTCGGACTTCAGCGCGACAAAGAGGCTGTGGTTGTGGATACACGCTACAACGGCGGTGGCTGGCTGCACAACGACCTTGCCATCCTGCTCAGCGGCAAGGAATACGTCCGTTTCAGCCCGCGAGGACAGTATATCGGCCACGAACCCTTCTCGCAGTGGACCAAACCCAGCGTCATGCTTACCAACGAGAGCAATTACAGCGATGCTCACGGCTCGCCCTACACTTATCAGACACTCGGACTGGGTAAGATAGTAGGCGCACCGGTACCGGGCACCATGACCGCTGTTTGGTGGGAAACGCAGGTCGACCCGACCATCGTTTTCGGTATTCCGCAGGTGACGTCGCTCGACAAGAACGGCAAAGCCCTTGAAAACCAGCAGCTGAATCCCGACGTTGAGGTCTACAATCTCCCCGGTGACGTGCTGAAAGGCATCGATGCCCAGCTCATAGCAGCCACAAAGGAACTTCTCCGCCAGCTCGACGCCAAGTAATCCCGTATCCCCAATCCCTACAATACAATCAGCCCGGGCCAATCGCCTGGGCTGATTGTATTTTGGCCAACATTTATTGATTTCACTGTATGATTTGGCGGATATGCCATGGGACATCCCTACTCACAAAGGTTTGTTATTCCGACATTTTAAGGATTTCGGCTAAAGGTAGACAGGGGATGGACATGGCGCGGAGGTCGCGAATGTTAGCGGTGGCGGTGGCGTGGTCTTGGGCGGAACAGCAATCGGTACAGACTGTTACCGTGAGGTCGCGCATATGGGCATCGACGGCGGTGGCACGCACGCAATTGGGGTATTGTGTGCCGGCTATTATCAGCTCTGTCACGCCGAGTTCATGGAGAAGTTTGTCGAGGTTGGTTTTGAAGAAACCGCTAAAGCGTTTCTTTACCACGATATGGTCGCCGGGTTGAGGAGCGAGTGGTTCTACTATTTCGGCGCCGTCGGTTCCTTTTACGCAATAGCCTTGGCCGCCTTGGAATAAATGCCGGCGGTATGGCTCGCAGTCGCGGCCTTCAGGGTCGTGGCGGCGGATAACGTGGATTACCGGCCAGCCGTTACGGCGTGCATGGTCGAGGAGCCGGACGCAAGCCGGAACGGTTTCGGCGGCTCCGGCAACGCAAAGCGGGCGTTCCGGCTCCACGAAGTCGCGTTGCATATCGATTATTATCACTGCTTTCATGGCGCCGAAGTTACGAATTTTTCAGGTGATACGCAAATTCTGAGATTTTTTAAGGCTATGATTTTCATATTAAGATTTTTTAGATTAATTTTGCAGCATATTAGGGGCTTTGTTCACGTATCGGCGTCCGATGTTGCGGCTTGCATACTAAGTCGACGGATTAAGGGACGTGACACAGCCTCTCTCTCCTCAAAGACAGTGAATATAACACTAACCTAAATCTATATGGCAGAACTGAAACTACAATCCACAGGTGCGCTCAACGACAAGGCGTGGGCGCGCTGGACGGCTTTGGGGCTCCTCGCCTTCGCAATGTTTTGCAGCTATATCTTTATGGACCTCCTGTCCCCTATCAAAGACCTGCTGCAATCCACCCGCGGTTGGGACTCCACTGCCTTCGGTACCGAACAGGGTGCCGAGACTTTCCTGAACGTATTTGTTTTCTTCCTCATCTTCGCAGGTATCATCCTCGACAAGATGGGCGTGCGCTTTACCGCCGTGCTCTCCGGTGCCGTCATGTTAGTGGGTGCCGTTATCAACTGGTATGCATTGACGGACAGCTTCATCGGCTCAGGGCTTGAGAACTGGTTCAACAACAACCTCAACTACATTCCGGGATTTCAGGAACTTGGCATCGCGCCGTTCTACGCAGGGATGCCGGCGTCGGCCAAGCTGTCGGCCATCGGCTTCATGATCTTCGGATGCGGCGTAGAGATGGCCGGTATCACCGTTTCGCGCGGTATCGTGAAGTGGTTCAAGGGCCGCGAGATGGCCATGGCCATGGGTTCGGAAATGGCACTCGCCCGCCTCGGTGTGGGTACGTGTATGATTTTCTCCCCGTTGGTAGCCAACTTCGGCGGCAACATCTCCGTTTCGCGCTCGGTGGCTTTCGGTGTCGTGTTGCTGATGATTGGTCTCATAATGTTCATCACCTACTTTTTCATGGACAAGAAGCTCGATGAGCAGACC
>OHBJ01000356.1_pt1 | contig 28720 bp, 26 predicted proteins | sample 1577241 | NCBI WGS metagenome assembly OHBJ01 (sample SAMEA3541594, study PRJEB24748) | human gut metagenome | biome: human gut; feature: human-associated habitat; material: faeces | place: China | collected 2012 | reverse complement strand
ATGTCTGAGATATTTTAAAATATCTCAGACATATTTTTTGCTACATATACACCTGTTGATTCTCAACTACTTGGCGGGTGACCGTATTTGTCTGCAAAATCGAATGACAAGTATAGTCTTATACGAACCCACATGAATGTTAAATTTGTATTATATGACGGTTATGAATAGAATGCGATATTTTGTAATGCTTCTGACATGCCTTATCCTGTTTGTTTCCTGTTCAAATTCTGATGATGATGTTTCCGTAAAGAATGGAGTAGCTGGAAATTGGTATTGCATTGAAGACGAAACAATTTATGCTGTAGAATTCCGCAAGGACGGTACGGGTGCGGTAACTTCTCATACTTACTCGTCGATACCGACGGCTGAAGGATATAAAAATGGTTGGGTGTCGGAAAATATCCCGTTTCAATATACTCTCGTTGAAAATTTGCTTACCGTAAGGCTTTCCGGAGGAGAAGTTCTTGTTGCTGTCGTAGGCATTACCGGCAACAGTATGTCACTCGTCAGTGGAGATTCTGCCGTTATGCTTGCTCTGTATGACGGCAGTGAAAGGAAAATCGATGAGCTGAAAAAGAAATATGAAGATGAATTAATGGATAACATAAAAAATCCCGTACCGGCAGATACTATAAGAGAAGAATATTTCTGGCAGAATGAAAACAATGTACAAAGCGCAATCTCTGCCATTTACCGTGATTTGCTGAATTATGAGTACAAGCAACTGCAGTTGGAGAAGATAAGGCTTACACGTACCGGTTTTGATGAATGCCCTGCGCCGGCTATTACTCCATACGACAGCAATGTGGCCGATACCTGGAATGCGGCCTACAAAGTAATCAATGAGACCAATATGGCGATAAACGCCCTTGAAACGGTAGGAGGAGACTTACATAATTTTATAGCCTATCTTAACGAGGCTAAAGCCTTGAGGTGCATGGTTTATTATAATCTGTCACAACTTTGGGGGCGTGTACCTTACATTACATTAGCCGGTGCTTCCGACAATTATGACGAAATCTTGTGCTCGCCTGTATTACAGCCGCAGGAGATGTGTGCTCAATTGGATGCTATTCTGCAGGAAATCGGTTGTTTGCCCGAATGCGGGTGGCACATTACTATGGAGACTGTAAAGGCTCTTCGTGCCGAGATTGCTTTGAGTTCGGGCAATAAAGAAGAAGCTCAGTATCTGCTTGGTAATTGCTCGTCCGATTTCAGTATAACCGTAGATGAACAAACCGATTCTGAAATATACCGTATTTTCGGTGGAAGACTTCCTAATTATACGTCAGAAAAGACCGCATTGCTGCTTAAAGAGGCAGGTATGGAAGCCTCAGCGGACAAGTCCTCACTGTCGGCCGAATGGAAAGAGCAGAAGCAATATTGGGGCTACTGGACAATGTTGAAACGGACGGGGCAGGCACTGACTGTGGCAGGATGTGAAGCCTATGAGCTTCTTATGCCTCTGCCGCAATCCGAGATAGAACGTTTTCCTGCGCTGTTACAAAATCCAGGCTATTGAACCATTCAATCAATTGTACGGAAAAACATTGTAAATGCCTGTTTCTATGAAATAAAAGCAGAATATTCTACGGAATTGACTATATATAATAGGGAGTTTCCTGCTGTTTTATGGAAATCTTTTCTTTACATAGTTTATATGTCTGTTTTCGGACGACAATGAAACGCCCCCTGAAGTTTTGTACAAAACTTCAGGGGGCGTTTCAAATGTCATTTATAATCAAAATCCATAAGATAAAATTCTTGTTTTTCCCGAGATAGTGTTACTTTTGCAAATATTAATTTCATTTTTTTGAAAAATAGTTGCTTTATAGGGTAATAGGTAGACTGAAAGAAAACAGAAATATCATGTCGATAATCAAATGTCCGGAATGCAATAATGAGGTCTCCACTTCGGCAGAGAAATGTCCGCATTGCGGAGTCCGCATTTCCGGTAATATTAAAACTTGTCCTGATTGTGGAAAGGTGGTTCTCAGAACAGAAAGTTCCTGTCCTGCTTGCGGAGCCTCGCTCCAGAATACGCCGGTTATGGGTTTGTGCGAATCTGAAGTTTCGGGAACATCTTCGAAGAAACGCAAGCCGGTAGCTCTCATAGTCTTGATAGTGCTGATAGTTCTGGCGGCAATCGGTGCCGGCGGATATTTCTATGTAACAGACAGAGAAAGGGCCCGCAGCGAGCAGGAAGCATACGAAAATGTCATTTCTGCAAAAGATACGGCGCTTTGCAGTCAGTATCTTGCCGATTATCCTGAAGGAGCACACGTCATTGAAGTGAAGGCTTTGCTGGCGGGACTCGTTACAGAGATAAACGATTGGAATGATGCCTGTGTGAACGGAACGCGCGGCGGTTTTCTGCGTTTTTTATCCAATCATAATGGCAGTGCTTTTGAACAGGCCTGCAACGATAAAATAGATTCTCTTGATTATGTGGAAGCCACGATATTGAATACAGTAGAAGCATACGATACTTATTTGCGTAATCATCCCGACGGTCTGTATGCCGAGCAGGCAAGGCAAGGACAGGGGAATGTTGTGCAGGGAGTGTATGAAAAGAAGATAAAGGATGTTTGTAAATCTTTTTTTACGTCGTTATCTACTCGTGATTACGACAAGCTTTCCGCTTGCGTAACCGATGTGATGGATAATTTTCTTAATAAGAAAAATGCAACGGAAGACGATGTGAAGATTTTCGCGCAAAAATTATGGCAAAGCAATCCGAACGGGTTGAAATTTACCGTGAATAATGATTTCCAGATACGAAGAACAGATAATAATAAGGTGAATGAACCGGAATATGATGTGAATTTCACTGTAAATAAAACAGCCGGCGAAGAATTTTCGGACAACAATGTCTCTGAAACCTTTGCTGTGATGATTCATGTGAATGAAACGTTTTGTATTTCGTCGCTCGGAATGCTGCGTCTTGCGTCGAAAAATTCTCAATCCGAGGATAATAAATGAATTTATAGAAACAAAAGATTTTAACAGACAAACAATGATTAGAATAGCGATCCAGTCGAAAGGAAGGCTTAACGAAGACACTATGTCTTTGCTTGCTGAAGCAGATGTGAAACTGAGCGTGTCTAAACGCTCTTTGCTGTCGGATTCTTCCACTTTTCCTTTGCAGGCTTTATATATGCGCGATGACGATATTCCGGAAACCGTTGCAACAGGTGTGGCTGATATAGGTATCGTTGGCGAAAACGAGTTTTTGGAACGTGGCGAGGACGCCGAAATTGTAGAACGTCTGGGGTTCAGCCGCTGTCGTCTTTCGCTTGCAGTGCCTAAAGATGTTGAGTATCGTGGCTTGCAGTGGTTCGACGGTAAGAAGATAGCGACTTCCTACCCCAATATTCTGAAAAAATTCTTGTCGGGAAAGAAAATAAACGCTAAGATACAGGTTATAACCGGCAGCGTGGAAATTTCTCCCGCCATAGGGCTTGCCGATGCCATATTCGATATAGTAAGTTCCGGTTCCACGCTTGTTAGCAATAACCTGCGCGAGGTGGAGACCGTAATGAAAAGCGAGGCGATTCTTATCGCGAACAGGGAACTCAGCGATGAAAAACGTGAGATTCTTAATGAGCTTCTGTTTAGGATGAAATCGGTTCGCATTGCGGAGGATAAGAAATATGTTCTAATGAATGCTCCACGGGACAAGGTGAACGACATTGTCGCTGTGCTTCCAGGAATAAAAAGTCCCACTATAATGCCGCTTGCCGATAATGAATGGTGCAGTATTCATACGGTGCTCGATGAAAAACGTTTCTGGGAAATAATCGGACAGCTTAAAGCGGCCGGAGCTCAGGGAATCCTTGTGTTGCCGATAGAGAAAATGATTTTATAATACCGTCGTAGTGATGAGAATAATAAAGAATCCGCATCCTGATACGTGGAATGAGCTTTTGCGAAGACCTTCATTAGGAACCCAAAAGTTATTTTCAATAGTAAGCGAAGTAATGGAAGATGTCCGCAGTGGGGGAGATGAGGCTTTGCGTAGGTATGAGCTGAAATTCGACCATGTGAACATTGAAAATCTGGTTGTGGAAGATAGCGAGTTCTATGATGCCGTCAGTTCTGTTCCCGAAGATTTGAAAAATGCGATAGAGATAGCATATAACAATATATACAAGTTTCATGCAGCCCAACGCTTTAACGAAATAGAAGTAGAAACCTCTCCTGGTGTGACGTGCATTCAGCGCGCTGTGCCTATTGAAAAGGTGGGCCTGTATATACCGGGAGGGACAGCTCCTTTGTTTTCGACAGTATTAATGCTTGCTATTCCTGCAAAGATTGCAGGCTGTGATGAGATAGTGCTTTGTTCGCCTCCGGACGTTAATGGAAAAATCAATCCAGCCGTACTTTATGCCGCCAGAGTTGCAGGTGTTACTAAAGTTTTCAAGGCGGGTGGTTCACAGGCGATAGCCGCTATGGCTTACGGGACGGAAAGTGTTCCGAAAGTCGATAAAATTTTCGGGCCTGGCAACCAATATGTCGTTGCTGCCAAACAGCTTGTTTCGCTTGAAGATGTAGCCATAGATATGCCGGCAGGTCCGAGTGAAGTAGAAGTTCTTGCCGATGAAACAGCCAATCCTGCTTTTATAGCAGCCGATCTTCTTAGTCAGGCGGAGCATGGAGCGGATAGCCAGGTACTTTTTGTTTCTACAGATTTGGATTTGATAGGTAAAGTCGAACTGGAACTTTCTGAGCAGTTGCAGCATTTGTCGAGAAAAGAGATTGCAGAACAGGCTCTTTTGCATAGTAAAACAATTTATGTAGAAGATATGGACACGGCTGTTGCCATAACAAATGAATATGCGCCGGAACATTTGATAATTTCCACGAAAGATTATGTCGATGTCTCCCGTAGGATAACTCATGCCGGCTCTGTATTTCTTGGAAATTATTCTTGTGAAAGTGCCGGTGATTATGCTTCCGGAACAAACCATACTCTTCCTACAAAAGCTTATGCTCGTTCGTACGGAGGTTTGAGTCTTGATAGTTTCGTTCGCAAAATGACTTTGCAGAAACTTACTCCTGAAGGAATTAATTCTATTGGTCATGCCGTTGAGCTTATGGCGGCGGCCGAAGGTCTTGATGCGCATAAAAATGCTATGACTTTAAGGTTGAAAAGCCTTGAAAAATAAAAAATGAAGATGAAATCTCTCAAAGAACTCGTTCGTCCGAACATTCAGCGTCTGAAACCGTATAGTTGTGCCCGTAATGAATTTACAGGCCATGCGGAAGTTTTTCTCGATGCCAATGAGATTCCGTATAATTCTCCGTATAACAGATATCCTGACCCTTTGCAGCGGGAACTTAAAGCGAAACTTTCTGCGGTTAAAGGTGTTCCTGAAGAGTGTATATTTTTGGGAAACGGCAGCGATGAGGCAATAGATCTTTCTTTCCGTATATTTTGCGAACCAGGAATAGATAATGTTGTAGCGATAGAGCCTACTTACGGAATGTATCTTGTTTCGGCAGAAATAAATAATGTGGAATATCGAACGGTGGAGCTCGAAAAAGATTTCAGTTTTAAGGCAGATAAGCTTCTTAAGGCAACCGATGAGCATACCAAGCTGATATTTCTATGCACTCCTAACAATCCAACGGGCAACATGCTTCCGCGTGAAGAAGTTGTAAAGGTTTTAGAGACCTTTGACGGTGTCGTAATCATCGATGAAGCCTATTCTGATTTTACCAGGCAGAAGACATTCCGGAGTGAGCTTGCAAAATATCCCAATATGATTGTTCTCAACACTTTCTCTAAAGCATGGGGAAGTGCGGGTATACGTGTAGGAATGGCTTTCGCTTCAAGTGAGATAATTTCATATTTCAATAATGTTAAATACCCGTATAATATAAACGAGTTGGCACAACGTGAGGCTTTGGCTGTAGTTGCGAGGAGTTTCGACGTAGATAAATGGGTTAATATAATATTAGGCGAGCGTTTACGCCTTATGGATTCTGTTTCGATACTGCCTTATTGCAAAAAAGTATTTCCTACGGATGCCAATTTCTTCCTTGCGCGTTTTGAAAATGCGCAATCTGTTTACGACTACCTTGTAGAATGTGGTGTTATAGTACGTAACAGGTCGAATGTTACCCTTTGCAATAACTGCCTGCGTATAACGGTTGGTTCTCCTGCCGAGAATACACAATTACTTGCCGCAATGCGAAAATATTCTGCAAAAGCGAAGTTATAATATGTCAACGATGAAGAAAGCCCTTTTCATAGACCGAGACGGAACGCTTGTTTTTGAACCTGAGGATGAGCAAGTCGATTCTTTTGCAAAGCTACGTTTTGTTCCTGATGTTTTTCATGCTTTGCGGATGATTGCAAATCTTACAGATTATGAGTTTGTAATGGTAACCAACCAGGACGGATTGGGCACAGAAGCGTTTCCCGAAGAAACGTTCTGGCCTGTTCATAATTTTATATTGCAAACTCTCGAGGGCGAGGGAATAAAATTCAACGATATATTGATAGACAGAACGTTCCCCGATGATAATGCTCCTACCCGCAAACCGGGAGTGGCCATGCTTGCCAAATATATGACGGGCGACTATGATTTGGAGAACAGCTATGTTATAGGCGATCGCGATACGGATGTGATTCTTGCCAAGAACCTTTCCTGTAAGGCATTGAAGCTTTCGGAAACGATGGACTGGAACAAAATTGCCGATATAGTAATTGCCGGTTGCAGGACATCCTCAATACATCGTAAGACAGCGGAAACCGACATATTCATAGATATGAATCTTGACGGAGAAGGCCGGAGTGATATTTCCACAGGGCTCGGATTTTTCGATCACATGCTGGAACAGATAGCTAAGCACGGAAATATCGATCTTACCATTCATGCAAAGGGCGATTTGAATGTGGACGAGCACCATACAGTAGAGGATACGGCAATCGTTTTAGGACAATGTTTGAACAAGGCGCTCGGAGACAAAAAGGGAATACAGCGTTATGGTTTCCAGTTGCCTATGGATGACTGTCTTTGCAGTGTTGCGATAGATTTTTCCGGCAGGCCGTGGACCGTCTGGAATGTAGATTTCAGGCGTGAACGCATTGGCGATGTTCCTACCGAACTTTTTTATCACTTCTTCAAGAGCCTGGCCGATAATGCGCTTATGAATCTTAACGTTTCCGCGCAGGGTGAGAATGAACACCATAAGATAGAAGGTGTATTCAAGACTTTTGCCCGTGCTGTTAAAATGGCGGTGCACCGCGATCTGCAACATTATTATCTGCCTTCGTCAAAAGGCGTTTTGTAAGTAAGAAAGTGGTATGCTTTCCCGTTTCGTATTAATTGTTGCTGTCTGCATTTTGGCCGGTTGCGAGAAAGTAGACTTCAACAAATCCGGAAACAAGGATAAGGAACCGCCTACAGTAGATTTGTCTGATACGTTGACTGTCTCGCAGGCGTTGTATCTTGCCGAGAATGGCACCGACGAGGACTTGTCGTCGATAAATGCGGTAGGGATAAAGGGTTATATTGTCGGAGCGATACCTGGATTGGTTTTGACATACGCAGTGTTCCGACCTCCTTACAATACAAATTCGAATATTCTTATAGCCGACGACAAGAATGAAACGGATCCGAAGAAATGTATGCCGGTGCGATTGGTAAAGGATACGGATTTCAGAAATACATTGAATCTTGAGGACAATCCAACGAACAAGGGCCGCTTGATTCTGTTGTCGGGAACAGTTAAGTCGTATTTCAGAACCTATGGCATTTATGATTTGCAGAGCTATGCCTGGTGTGACGGCGCGTCTGGCGGAGAAACGGAACCGGATGACACTCATGGCGGAAATCCTTATCTTGTTTTCGAACCGGAACTTGTTGAAGGAGGAAGATGATTTATAATGCTTTTTCCGTTTCTGAGTACGAATCCAAGCTATGTATAGGATAGTAACAGAGAATAATATATAGTTTCGTCCTGAGAGTAAGATTTTTTATTTACTGTTCTTTTTATTATAATGGTGCTTGTCTGTAGACGGCACCGTATTGTTAAAACCGGTATTGATGTTTTCAGTTATGGAAATACGGCCGTAGTTGTCTGTCTTTTTTATTGACCTGACATTTTGTCAGGTGGATTTTTTCATGCCAGCAAAAAACGTCGGAAAAATTATCTCAGACATATTTTAAAATATCTCAGAGATAATTCAAAATATGTCTGAGATAATTTTTTCTACAAGCGGGAAGTGTTTTTCCAAGTGCCGACGGGAGGTTCAGGCACCTGACAAAAATGTCATGTTCTGAAACGTCCAATACTGCTGCGGTGCCTTGTCGGTTGCGGTGTGATGTTTTTTGTTAACATAAAAGCAACTTTTTGTAATGTGTAGAGAATAGCATATGAAAACTCCGCGTGTTATTTCTGCCTTTTGCGTCATTATTCGGATTAGTTTCTTGAATAAGAATAAAATTTCGTATTTTTGAGCGATAATACGCGTAATGCGGGTATAAATTTTTGTACGATGAGAAGAAAAGATACTTTCCCCGTTACAGGTATGCATTGTGCAGGGTGCGTTCGCAATGTCGAGCGCGTTTTACTGCGCACAGAGGGTGTCGGTTCGGCAGATGTGAATCTGGCTTCGAATACGGCTACCGTAGATTATGATGATACTATAGTTTCTGCCGCACAATTGGCGGAAAATGTAAAAAACGCCGGTTACGGTCTTATAGTTGAGACATCGCAACCCGAAGAAGATTCGGCCAAAGTGCAGAAAGCTTATTACCGTGACCTTGTAAGGCGTGCGGTTGTAGCATGGGCGATTTCGATTCCCGTATTTCTGATTTGTATGACAGGAGGCGATACCGAATTTATGCGTGCCGTGCTTGCCGTGTTCGTATTGCCTGTTTTGATTTACAGCGGTAGAGGCTTTTATGTGAACGCCTGGCTACGCTTGAAGCATGGAGAGTTCTCAATGGACACTCTTGTGGCTATGAGTACGGGAGTTAGTTATCTGTTCAGCCTTTCCGGTGTTCTTTTTCCTAACTATTGGATTGATACGGGCAATGTACCGCCTTTTTATTTCGACGCTTCGGCCATGATTATAGCATTCGTGCTGTTGGGAAATGTGCTCGAGGAGCGCGCCAAGTATAAAACAGGCTCGGCTATACGTGAGCTCATGAATCTCGCACCGAAAACAGCGCGGGTATTGCTTGACGACGGAACGGAAGAGGACCGCCCTGTAGCGCTCTTGAAACGGGGAGACAGAATAAGAATACGTGCAGGTGAGAATATAGCTGTCGACGGCCGTGTTATTGAAGGTGAAACGTTCGTAGACGAAAGCATGATGAGCGGAGAGCCTTTGCCTGTTGCAAAATCGCAGGGGGCGGATGTTCTGGCGGGAACGGTGAACGGTGACGGCTCTATTGTGGTAGAAACTGTTGGAGCAGGCTCCGAAACAATGCTTGCACACATAATAAAAGTGGTGCGCGAGGCGCAGGGCTCTAAAGCGCCTGTGCAAAGAATGGTCGACAAGGTGACAGCTGTATTTGTTCCTGTCGTTTTGGCCGTATCGCTGCTTACTTACGCAATTTGGCTCAATGTAGGAGGCACGGATAATATTCCGCAGGCTCTGATTGCAGCCGTAAGTGTTCTGGTTATAGCTTGCCCGTGTGCGCTCGGTCTGGCCACTCCTACCGCCGTAATGGTTGCGGTAGGGCGGGGCGCGCGTTTGCATATACTTTTTCGCGACGCGGCAGCCATTGAGATGATTTGCAAAGCCGATGTCGTAGTGCTCGACAAGACAGGGACGCTTACCGTGGGGCGTCCGGCCGTTACAGAAAGTTATATATCGGAAAATTGTTCTCCTATGCAGCTTTCTCTTCTTGCTAAGGCAGAAAACAATTCTATTCATCCGGTTGCAAAGTCTTTGGTTGAATACATAAAAGTTCACGTGGAGAAGAACTTGGCTTATGAAATCCCTAATATTGAAAGTTTCAGCAATATTAGCGGCGAGGGTATCGAGTTTGTGTCGGGCGGAGAGAAATTCTGGGCCGGTAATGATTTGCTGGCAATAAACAACGGCTTTGATGTGAAGTCTTCGGACAATCCTGCAAAAGCATTCTCCGGCGACAATCCTGCGGCTGTTGTTTATTTTGGGCATGCTGATGAATTATTGGCCGTTTTTGCTGTTAAAGACAAGCTGAGAGACACGGCCCGTGAGGCGGTGAAAGAGTTGCAGTCTAACGGCAAGCGGATAATTCTGCTTTCCGGAGATAATGCCGGTGCTTCCAATGCCGTTGGAAAGGAAATCGGGGCGGACGAAGTGATTGCTACAGCTTTGCCCGACGACAAGGAACGTTGCATAAGACGTTTGCAGAGCGAGGGAAACGTCGTTGCCATGTTGGGAGACGGAACGAACGACTCGGAAGCTTTGGCGAGAGCGGATGTCAGCATAGCAATGGGAAAAGGAACTGATGTGGCTATAAATTCAGCCCAGGTAGTGCTAATGAATGAAGACCTTACAACGCTTAACCGCGCATTCAGACTTTCGCACGAGGCGGTGAAACTGATTCGTCGCAATCTTTTCTGGGCATTTATATATAATGTGATAGGAATTCCCATAGCGGCGGGTGCACTTTACCCGCTTACCGGAACGATGCTGAATCCTATGATTGCAGCGGCCGCAATGGCTTTTTCTTCCGTTTCGGTAGTGTTGAGCAGTTTATCGCTTTATACAAGAAAAATATAACATTGAAATATATGAATATCAAACTACTTTTTCTGACTTTGTTAATGGCGGCAGGAGTAAAGGCGCAATCTCCTCCGTTCGTTGAACTTACAGACACAAAGCCTCGTTCGGGTGCAGAAGAATGGAAGGCGAAAGTTAAAACTCCTTTAGCTGCATGGGGATCGACTGATGTAAGATATCCTAAATACGATATCCCCGAAAATCTTTCTAAAAAGTGGAAGGTAAAAGCCTGGAGGGGCGAACGCGTGAACGGTCTGGCGGTCTTGTATACTCCTAAAGACCTGAAAAATGTCAGTATCGCTTCTACGCCTCTAAAGAATGGAAACTTAGAAATCGCATTGTCGGCGATAGAATTGTCGTTTGTGCGTTACGTAATGACAGACGAGGTTAATAAAGACGGATCCGGCGGTTGCGGTGACCGCTCCGATAAGGCGGAATGGGATTCCTCTATTGTTGCCGACTTGCTTGATGCGTCTAAATCCATGCCTGTCGAGGCTAATTCGGTACGTCCTATATGGATAAATGTATGGGTGCCTGAAGGAACCGTTCCTGGGGTTTATAAGGCTAAGCTCGTTATTGAGGGAGAGGGCATGAAAACAATCCAGCTTCCTTATGAAATAACTGTAACCTCAAGAATTCTTCCAGCTCCGGAAAATTGGACATATCATCTTGATTTGTGGCAGAATCCTTATTCGGTAGCGCGCTTTTATAATGTACCTCTATGGAGCGAAGAGCATTTCGATTATATGCGTCCGATAATGACGCGCTATGCCAATGCCGGCGGTAAGGTGATAACGGCTTCTGTTATCGATCGTCCCTGGAACGGACAAACGGAAGACGCTTTTTCGAGCATGGTTTCTAAGGTTAAGCTCATAGACGGAACCTGGAGGTATGATTATACCGTATTCGATCGTTGGGTCGAGTTTATGATGTCGTGTGGCGTTAAGGAACAAATCGATTGCTACACGGTTGTTCCCTGGGCTTTGCGTTTCGATTATTACGACCAGGCTACCAATTCGGTTAAGGTGGTCAATGCAAATCCCGGCGAGGATGAGTACGAGAATTACTGGATACCTTTTCTCAAGGATTTCGCTTCCCACCTGCGAGCAAAAGGCTGGCTTAGCCGCACGGCGATAGCGATGGATGAGCGTCCCAAAGACGCAATGGCTGCGGCAGAGAAAGTAATCTTTACGGCTTGTCCTGAATTGAAAATAGCAGGAGCTATACATTATTATCCGGAAGTGGAACCTAAAATATACGACCTTTGCCTCGGTTATGGTGAGACTGTTCCGCAGAACGTACTTGAACGTCGTCGTAAGGAAGGTAAGAAAACTACTGTCTACACCTGCTGTTCGGAGGCTTACCCGAATACCTTTACTTTCTCGGCTCCTGCCGAGGCCGTTTGGATTCCTTTGCATTCGGCAGCGATAGGAGTTGACGGATATTTACGCTGGGCTTATAACAGTTGGACTAAAAATCCTTTGCAGGATTCGCGTTTCCGAACATGGGCAGCCGGAGATTGCTATATGGTTTATCCCAATTCTTCATCCGTTCGTTTTGAGCGTTTGATCGAGGGTATTCAATATGTAGAGAAGATAAAGATTCTCAGAAAAGAGTTCGCTAAGAATAACGATACCGGCAAACTGAAATTACTTGATGAGGCTGTGTCGAAATTCGTACCTATGAATTTGAAAGGCGACAATGCAACTCAAATGGTTAACGAGTTTAAATATGTGTTCGACAAACTTTAATGTGAAAAATGTATACTGTCAATTACAGATAATATGAATGCTTCGCACGTCGGCCTTTGTCGATTGTAGGGTATAAGGCTTTTCCGTTGCTTTGGTGACGGATTTCGGAATATTTTCCCGAGCCTTTTTCATACAGGCAAAAGGAGCGTGAAAAAACATCTCTGAGATATTTTAAATTATCTCAGACATATTTTAAAATATCTCAGAGATAATTTTTATTTGCTCCCGAAGCGTTCTGAAGTATTACAATCGGATATGTATAAGTCGTAGTTGTTAGGATAAACATTGAGGAAGCCGATCAAGCTGTGCGATTAAGATATTTGACTCTTAACTACAACTGATAGCAGATATAAAAAATAAAGCCGAATATGAACATGAAATTAACGGGAACAATCGCAGGTTTTGCGACAATGTTTTTTATAAGCATTTTAATGTTTGCGGGCGTAAGTTGTTCGAACGATAAAACGGCGCAAATCAAGGAAGAAATAGCGGCAGCGTATGCCGCCGCGTCTGAAAATCTTGACAATGCTCACAGCACTGCCGACGCTGAACGTGTAAGTGGACAGTTGCAAGAAACACTTGACGGCATAAATCGTAAATACAAAGATGTATACGAAACGATGAGCCGGAAAGAGCTGACTTCGTTGCAGAATTTTTGCAAGGAGCAGCGGAATGATTTATACGATAAGGCAAGCGGTAACGGCAAAATGCTTATAGACGGCATTTCTTCGGCCACCTATGATGCCTTTGGCGCTACTGTGGGCATAAACGAGGTCGTTATTTCTGTCAATAACGACGCCTCTGAAAATTAAAAATAGAAATTAATGGTAAACTTAATAACAAACCTGTAGAATGAGTGGCTTTTTCAGTTTTTTTTCACGCGACAAGCAACAGAAGTTGGATTCCGGTCTTGACAAGACCAAAAAATCTCTGTTTAGCAAGTTGGCTCACGTTGTAGTGGGCAAAAGTCAGATAGATGACGACGTATTGGATTCATTGGAGGAAACTTTGATAACTTCGGATATCGGCGTCGACACCACTCTCGAGATAATCAAACGCATACAGGCCCGTGTGGCCCGCGATAAATACGTCGGTGTAGATGAACTCAACCGTTTGTTGTGTGAGGAAATAGCGGAAATGCTTGCAGACAACGAACCGCAGAATACTACATTCGAAAAAATAGGAAAACGAGACGTTCCCTATGTAATAATGGTAGTCGGTGTCAACGGCGTAGGCAAGACAACTACAATAGGAAAGCTCGCCAATATGTTCAAGCAAGCAGGATTGAACGTCGTTCTCGGTGCTGCCGATACTTTTCGCGCAGCCGCGATAGAACAGCTTTCGATATGGGGAGAAAGAATAGGAGTACCTGTTATAAAACAGCAAATGGGCAGCGATCCCGCAAGTGTTGCGTTCGACACTCTGCGCTCCGCTGTTGCGAGTAAGGCTGATGTCGTGATTATCGACACAGCCGGCCGTTTGCATAATAAGGTAGGATTGATGAATGAGCTCACAAAAATAAAAACAGTTATGAAGAAAGTCGTTCCTACCGCTCCTGACGAGGTTCTTCTTGTACTCGACGGCTCTACGGGGCAGAATGCGTTTGAACAGGCAAAGCAGTTTACTCTCGCAACTGAAGTGAGCGCTCTTGCGATAACGAAACTCGACGGAACGGCTAAGGGAGGTGTTGTCATAGGAATATCCAATCAATTGAAAGTTCCGGTAAAATATATCGGGCTGGGCGAGAAAATAGACGATCTCCAACTTTTCGACTGTAATGCTTTTGTCCGTTCTTTGTTTGATCAGAAATAATTTAATACAAGGCAGATGAGCGGAGTCATAGATATAATAACAATGGGCTGTTCTAAGAATCTTGTCGATTCGGAGCAACTTATTTATCGTCTTAACAGCATAGGTTTCGACGTATATCATAATCCCGACGATATACATGGAGGAATAGCAGTTGTTAATACGTGCGGATTTATCGAATCGGCCAAGCAGGAAAGCATAGATATGATTCTTGAGCTCTGTCAGGCTAAAGAAGAAGGGCGTCTTGAGAGATTGTACGTCATGGGGTGCCTGTCGCAACGATACAAGGAGCAACTGGAAAAAGAAATACCGCAGGTCGACGAATATTTCGGCAAGTTCGACTGGAAAACATTGATAACCCGCCTTGCAGATTATGTTCCTAAAAAAACGAAGTCTGCAAGACGACAGGGCAATTCTGTTGTAGCGCCGTTCAAAGCCGTTTCTTGTTCGGACAATCTCTCTTCTGCTACTATGACAAAGGATGAAGGAATGTCGGCAAGCGTTTCTCCCGACGAAAAGCGTGTGATAACAACTCCCCGACACTATGCGTATATAAAAATATCCGAAGGCTGTGACCGCCGCTGTTCTTATTGTGCTATTCCTTTGATTACCGGCAGGCAGGTGAGCCGCAAAATGGAAGATATCGAGGCCGAAGTCCGTACTCTTGTCGCTTCCGGAACGAAAGAGTTTCAGATAATCGCACAGGATTCCACCTCTTATGGAACCGATGTCTATAATCGCCGCGTTTTGCCCGAGCTTATAGAAAGGCTTTCCGACATAGAGGGCGTGGAATGGCTGAGAATTCATTATGCTTATCCTAATGATTTTCCTTTCGATCTGTTGCGGGTCATTAGGGAGCGCGAGAATGTCTGCAAGTATCTCGACATCGCGTTGCAGCACGTTAATGATAAGGTGCTTTCCGGAATGCATCGCAACATAACAAGCCGAGAAACTTACGACCTTTTGGCCCGTATTCGTGAAGAAGTACCCGGAATAGCTTTGCGTACCACCTTAATGGTCGGGTTCCCTGGCGAAGACGAGGCGGCTTTCGAAGAACTCGAACGTTTTGTACGTGAAGTGCGTTTTGAGCGTATGGGCGCGTTTGCATATAGCGAAGAGGAAGGCACTTTTGCCGCTAAACACTACGAGGATTCCATTTCCGAGGAACTGAAACAGCAACGTTTGGAACGCATTATGGCTGTTCAGCAGCGCATATCGGCAGAATTGTGCGCCGAGAGGGTTGGAAAAACGTTGAAAACCGTGATAGACAGAGTGGAAGGCGATTATTTCGTCGGCCGCACGCAGTTCGATTCCCCCGAGGTTGACGGCGAAGTTCTCATCGACGCAAAGAAAGCGGGGGCGGTGGCCGGAAAACTCCAAGTGGGGCAGTTCTATGACGCAAGGATAGTATCTTCTACCGAGTTTGACCTTTTTGCCGAAGTCGATGTCTGATTTATTATGTGGCGTTATAGGTTTAAGAAATATTCATATCAAAAGGAGACGAAATAAATGAACAATAAAGAGTTTGTAGGTGCTTTGTCGCAGAGTCTGAATCTGTCGCCGGCAGAGGTGCAGGAGCGTATAAATGCCTTGAATGCCGCGGTTGTCGGTATGCTTGGTGAAAACGATACGCTTACGCTCAAAAGTTTCGGTACGTTTGAGGTAAAAAAGCGCCTTGAACGTGTGGCCACGAATCCTGCAACGCAGCAAAAAATGCTTGTTCCTCCGAAACTCTCTCTCGTTTTCAAACCTTCATCCAGCCTTAAGGATGCAATAAACGAGTTGCAGTCCTGATTGCAACCATACCAAGCAATATGTAACTATGGAGAAAAAAAATATATCCGATCTGGTAGATGCCATTATCGCTGTCCGTCCCGATGAGCGTGAGAACGCAGAGCAGTTTGTAAGGGATTTCTTCAATTTGCTGCGCACCGCTCTTTTGCGCGAACGTTTCGTAAAAGTGCGCGGTTTCGGTACGTTTAAGCTGGTGGATGTCTCGCCACGCGAGAGCATAAATGTAAATACCGGCGAGCGCATAGAAATAGGGGGGCATTATAAGGTTACTTTCACGCCTGACACTTCAATGCGCGATGCCGTAAACAGTCCGTTCGCTCATTTGCAGGCTTTCGTTATCAACGAGGGTACCAATCTCGATGATATGATGCGTATAGACGATGATGATACGCTTGCAGATACACCTACAGAGGTTCTTAAAGCGGAACTTCCCGCTTCGGATTCTATAGAGGTCTCTGAAAGTGATATAGATTATTCGAAGAAAGCATCCGATAATATTGTAGATTTCGTTGTGGAGCAGAATATTAAGAGCGTACCGCCTTCTCAGACGGATTCTGTCGCAGCAAGGAAAGAGGAGGCGTCGCAGAATATTGAAGATGTAGCAGGAACAGAGGTTTCTCCGTCAGAATCTTTTTCTGTTTCAGAAGATGAAAGTGCGGTTCCGGCCGGTGGTGCCGACGCAGAACCGCAACAGCAGCCGGACATAGCTGTAGAAGAGTCTCTTTCGTCAGACAAGGCGAATAACTCTGCCGATGATAATACAGACATTTCACATGCAGAGTATTTTGCCGCAAATTATGATACCGACGAGCAACAGAGCGAAAAGCGTTCCTGGATAAAATATCTGCTTTTGAGTGTTGCGGGAGTATTGCTTTTAATAATCGGATATATAGCTGGTTATAATCATTTGTTCGATATAATGTTCCAATCATGCAAACTTGAAGAAAAGAGCTCTGTTGGTGCATTGAAAACAGTACGTGACGCAAAACCTAAGGCTGTAATAACTTCTGAAATCTCGGCCAGTACTTCGGCCGATGATTCTGTAGGAAAATCAGTCGCACCTGCCGACGCGCAGAAAATAGCAGAGCAAAAACCGGTCAAGTCCGCAGAACCTGTGAAAAAACCTGTCGAAAGCGTCAAAAAGTCTGCGCCGCATCCTATACTGCCTGTGCAGTCGGGAGATTCTTATATGATTGTAGGAGTTAGAGGAACGTATACAATTAAGCGTGGCGACGGAATAATACGTCTTGCCAAGCGCGAATATGGAGATAAGAGTATCGCCAAATATATTCTTCGTCTCAACGACTTTTCTGATCCCGACAACATTCCTGTCGGTGCTGTAATTAAACTTCCGGAACTTGCTCCCGTAGTTTCGGAATAGTATGTCATAGCCTGCCTATGCGAAAATGGTGTTGCCGGTAGGCCTTGAATAAATGCAACCGCTGCGATAAGAACAGGTTTTCTTGTTGTGGCGGTTTTTGTTCGGGCAGAAAACGGACATGGGGTGGTTTTACATAAAAATGGCCATGCGAAAAAAAAAATTATTTTTTTGCGTGGTAAAAAAGTTCCCGCAGTAAATTGAAAATACAAGGGAGATAATCTAAAATATGTCTGAGATAATTCAAAATATCTCAGACATATTTTTTGCTATATATACATGTGCTGATTTTCAAATACTTGCTGGCTGACCGTTTTTGTCTGCAAAACCCTTTGTTCGGACGCGCCGGATGTTATGGTAAACTGTATGACATTTCTGTTTGCGGCAGCGGGTGGCAGAAAAACATGTGAATGGACAGAGCGCGGCGTTGGTAGCGCGGTTTTACAGGTAAACGGACAACTATAAGCGTAGCAAACAGAAGAATTAATCACTTTTAAGATATTGTGTATGTGTTTTCGAAAAGTAAGTTTTATTTTTGCATAATAAATAAATTAAATATGCAATGAGTGACAATATTGACATACGGGCTCTGAATGAGCAGATAGAGTTGCAGAGCGGTTTCGTCACCGAATTGACGGCCGGAATGGGACGTACCATAGTAGGACAGAAACATCTCGTGGAATCGCTACTTGTCGGCCTGCTCAGCAACGGGCATATACTTCTTGAAGGTGTTCCCGGCCTTGCAAAGACGCTTGCCATAAAGACGCTGGCTTCGCTTGTGGACGCCAAGTTCAACAGGGTGCAGTTTACGCCCGATTTGCTGCCTGCCGACATTATCGGTACGCTTATTTACAGCCAAAAATCGGAAAGTTTCGTTGTTAAGCGCGGACCGATATTCGCAAACTTCATTTTGGCCGATGAAATAAACCGCGCCCCTGCAAAAGTGCAAAGTGCTTTGCTCGAGGCTATGCAGGAGCGTCAGGTTACTATCGGAGGCGAGACGTATCCGTTGCCGGAGCCTTTCCTCGTGCTCGCAACCCAGAACCCGATAGAGCAGGAGGGTACCTACACATTGCCCGAGGCACAGGTGGACCGCTTCATGCTTAAGGTCGTTATCGACTATCCCACAATGGATGAGGAGAAACTGATTGTACGACAGAAACTCGAGGGAGAAAACAGTGAAGTCCGTCCCGTAATCCGTCCCGAAAAGATAATCGAGGCACGCGAGGTGGTTAAGAAAGTCTATATCGATGAGAAGATAGAACAATATATAGCAGATATAGTGTTTGCCACACGTTATCCCGACCGTTACAAGCTCAAGGATATGGGCAATTACATTTCGTTCGGCGGCAGTCCGCGTGCTTCCATAAACCTTGCCTATGCTGGCAGGGCGTATGCATTCCTTAAACGCAGAGGGTATGTGATTCCCGATGATATCCGCGCCGTTGCACACGATGTGCTGCGCCATAGAATCGGTCTTACGTATGAGGCCGAGGCGGCTAATGTGACCAGCGACAATATTATAGACGAAGTTATAAACAAGGTGGTTGTGCCTTAAGCAATATAGCCTTTCTTTCTACGGTATCGGATTACCTGTGTCAGAGGAGGTCTCGTTTTTATGGCAGGAATGGTGTGGAAACGGGATTCTTGAGTTGCCCGTAGAATCTTGATTTATGGAAACATCGGAACTTCTTAGCCGCGTAAGGCGTATAGAAATAAAAACCCGCAGATTGAGCAGCAATATTTTTGCGGGTGAGTATCATTCTGCTTTCAAAGGAAAGGGTATGAGCTTTTCCGAGGTGCGCGAATACCAATACGGAGATGATGTGCGCGATATAGACTGGAACGTTACAGCGCGTTTCAACCGTCCGTACGTTAAAGTTTTCGAAGAAGAACGCGAACTGACCTTAATGCTGCTTATCGATGTTTCCGGCAGTGTGGGTTTCGGTACACAGGTACGCACCAAGCGCGACCTTATAACCGAGATAGCAGCCACGTTGTCGTTCTCGGCAATACAGAATAATGACAAGATTGGCGTGATATTCTTCTCCGACAGGATAGAGAAGTATATTCCTCCGCAGAAAGGCCGTCGGCATATTCTTTATATAATCCGCGAATTGCTTACGTTCACTCCCGAAGGACAGAAAACTGACATAGCCTCTGCTATAGAGTTTATGATGAAAATCCAGCGCCGGCAGTGCGCCACTTTTATAATCAGCGATTTCATCGACAGGCACGACCTGACAGATACGCTTAAAATGGCGCAGCATCGCTACGATGTAAATGCCGTTCAGGTGTATGACATCCGTATGAGTGAATTGCCCGATGTGGGATTAGTGGAATTCCGTGACGCTGAAACAGGACATTTGGAATATGTGGACACTTCAAGTCGCAGAATACGCGAGGCGCATCATCGCATTTGGGAAGAACGGCAGCAGAAACTCCGCTATATGTTCCGCCGCTCGGGGGTAAGGAGCGTTTCTGTTCCAACTGACGGCGATTATGTGAAATCGCTTATGAATTTGTTCGCAAACAAGATATAGAGAAATCATGAGAAAACTGTATATATTGTTTTTTCTTGTTGTCGCTTTCGCTGCCGATAGTGTTGCGCAGGTAAAGGTTACGGCGCAAATCGATTCGGCCGAGATACTTATAGGCGAACAAACGGCGGTGCGAGTTAAAGTTATTCATCCGGAAGAACTTGCTGTGTCTTTTCCTAAAGACCTTTCTGCCGTTATCGATAAAAACCTTGAGGTTGTGAATAAAGGGGAAATTGATGAACTCGAGAATACCCCTGAAAAAGGAATGAAAACGTCCGTTCTTTCATTCATGCTTACAAGTTTCGAACCGGCGCTCTATTATATACCGAAACTCAATGTTACGGTAGGCAAAAAGAATTATGAAACAGAACAACTTGCTCTAAAAGTGAATGATGTTGCGGTAGATACTCTGCACGTCGATAAGTTTTTCGGGCCGAAAGAAATCATTGAACCGGTTTATATGTGGCACGACTGGATTCCGGTGTTCATTCTTTCGATTTTGTTGATTATATGTATAGCTGTTATTGTCTATGTAACGTATCTTGTCCGCCGTGTTAAGGAAGTAAAGGTTATAAAGGTAAAGAAAACTTTTGTTTTGCCGCACAAAGAGGCTGCAAAGGAAATAGACAAGTTGAAAACATTATACAGTTCAGGTAAATTGAGTTCAAAAGATTATTATACGGAACTGATTACGATACTCAAACGCTATGTAACCAGCCGATATGGTTTCAGTGCTAAAGAAATGACTTCTTATGAACTTGTAGAACACCTTATGCATTTGCCTTACGAGGAAGAGTTGAAGTTAAAAGGAAATAATTCTATAAAAGACGAAAAAACGGATAATTTATCCCGTCCTGATTTCGAGGAATTGCGTGAAATACTGAATACCGCCGACCTTACAAAATTTGCAAAGTTGAAAACCGATGTGAATGAGGACCGCATGAACCTCGTTCGTTTGTCGGATTATATAGAAGCTACCAAAAGTGAGACGCAAAAGACAACATCTGTCCTCGATGAGGAATCATCAGCACCGGTGCAACGCATTAAACCACGCTTGGCTTTCAAAACAGTGCTTGTGTTATCTGTCTTGGCTGCGATATTAGTGATAATATTGATCGTTAAAGAAGCATTTGAATTGTTGTTGTTGTAATTTTGGTCGATATGATTACGTTCGCAAATAAAGAAGTGCTTTTTCTATTGCTGTTGCTTATACCATACGCTATTTGGTATATAATGCGCCATAAGCGTAGGGAAGCCTCTATAACGATTTCTGATACGCATGGATTTTTACGTATACGTCCTAATTTACGTATGCGTCTCATACATCTGCCTTTCGTACTCAGGTTGATAACAATAGCTCTTATCATAATAATATTAGCACGTCCGCAAGGGAAAAATTCGTGGAAAAATTCGCAGGTGGAAGGTATCGATATAATGTTGGTACTCGATGCTTCTACGAGTATGCTTGCTGAAGATTTGCAGCCGAACAGAATTGAAGCTGCGAAAAGCGTTGCGACAGAATTCATATCTTCACGTCCGAATGACAATATAGGTCTTACAGTTTTTGCGGCAGAGGCGTTTACACAATGCCCTATGACCGTCGATCATGCCGCGCTTCTCGGGCTTATGCAAAATGTTAGTTGTAATATGGCTTTGCATGGATTGATAGACGACGGTACGGCAATAGGAATGGGAATAACCAATGCCGTATCTCGTTTGAAAGACAGCAAGGCTAAGAGCAAGGTGATAATTCTTCTGACAGATGGCTCGAATAATCAGGGTGAGATATCTCCGCTAACGGCAGCTGATATAGCCTCTACTTATGGCATTCGCATTTATACGATAGGTGTCGGAACTAACGGTAAGGCTCCTTTCCCTTATCCTATGCCAGGCGGAGGAGTGCACTATATACAAATGCCTTGTGAAATTGATTCGAATACACTTCAAGGTATAGCTTCTGCAACAGGAGGACAATTTTACAGAGCAACGTCGACCAAAGAACTGAAAAAGGTTTACCATGACATAGATACGCTTGAAAGAACAAAATTCAGCGTGCGAAAATATTCCAAACGATACGAGTTGTATCAACCATTGGCAATGGCAGCAATATTTGTGTTGTTGTTGGAAATGTTAATGCGAGTAACGGTATTCCGTCGTTTGCCATAAATATTTAAAGGTAAAAAATGTTCCGATTTGAAGACCCTGCATATTTGTATTTGTTGTTGCTCATTCCTGTTTGGGCAATTGTATATATAGTATCGTTATATGTAAGGAAAAAGAAATTAAAACGTTTCGGTGAGATAGCTTTGCTTAATAATCTAATGCCTGACCTGTCGATTAAACGGCAGCATTTGAAATTTCTGTTGGCTCTTTTTGCTGTGGCAATGCTTATAGTTTCTCTTGCTCGTCCTCAGATGGGAATGACGGTTGACAATACAAAAAAACAAGGCATAGAAATAATCATAGCGCTTGATATTTCAAATAGTATGTTGGCAGAAGATGTTGCGCCAAATCGTTTGGAATGTGCTAAACAGCTTATTTCTTCTACTGTAGACCGTATGGAAAATGATAAAGTGGGGATAATTGCTTTTGCGGGCGACGCTTTTAACCAACTTCCTATTACAAGTGACAATATATCGGCTAATATGTTTCTTGATGCAATATCGCCGTCGTTGATAACCCAGCAAGGAACAGATATAGCCAAAGCCATTGATTTGGCAACAAAAAGTTTTACCCAGGCAGAAGGAGTTGGGCGGGCCGTAATTGTTATAACAGATGGAGAGAATCATGAAGGTGGCGCGGAAAAAGCTGCGGAGGAAGCCGCTAAGAAAGGAATACGGATTTTCATGATAGGCGTAGGAAAAGAAACAGGAGCTCCTATTCCGGATCCAACGATAAAAGGAGGTTATCTTGTGGACCGAAATGGTGAAACCGTTATAACCCATTTGAATAAAGAGATGTGTCGTAAAATAGCCGAGGCCGGTAAGGGTACATTTATTTATTTAAATAACGCTTCGATTGCACGTGAAAGGCTATTCGAGAATCTTGATAAAATAAAGAAAAGCGACATGTCGGATACTGTTTATTCCTCGTATGATGAGCAGTTTCAATGGATCGCATTGATAGCGCTTATAGCTCTTGTGGTAGATGCAATAGTAATGGAGCGTAAAAATCGAATTTTAAAGAGAATTAATTTGTTCAGAAAGCGATGACTCTAAAACGTTTCTTTGTTATGTCTTTTGCCTTAATGCAAATATGTGTTGTCGCTTTTTCACAAAGCGATAATCGTCGTCTTGTAAGAAAAGGAAACTCTTTTTATCTTGACAGCATGTTTGTGGAGGCCGAGACAAGTTACCGTGACGCAATAAAAAAGAACGGAAACGATCCTGTCGCGCATTTTAATCTTGGTAATGCGTTGCTTCGTGAGAGAAATCCTAAAGATGCGGCTACTGAATATGAAGAGGTCATTAAGCGTACTAAAAATCCTCTTGATCTTGCAAAAGCGTATCATAATATGGGAGTTATTTTTCAAAGTCAGAAACAATATAAAGAGGCTGTTTCTTGTTACGAGAATGCCTTACGTAATAATTCTCATGATGACGAGAGCCGTTATAATTTGGCTTTGTGCAAACATTTATTGAAGAATCAGGATAATAAACAGAATCAGGATAACCAGGAACAAAATAGGGAAGAAAAAAGGGATGATAAGCAGCAAGAAAAGCCGCAACAAAACGATGAAAGCAAAGAAAAGCAGAAGCAACCTTCGCAAGATCAGATGTCGGAGGAAAATGCCGAACGCCTTCTTGATGTAGCTAAACAGGAAGAACAGCGTACGCAGGAGAAATTGCGTAAAGGCCAGCGCTATGCTACTCCACGTCGCTTAGACAAGAATTGGTGAGCGATTTTTTCCGAAAAACAGTTGAATAAAATTCTTTCCCATTGTATATAAAAGATTCGTAATGAAAAAAATATTTCCGTTAGTTATATTGTTTCTTTTGTCAATACATGCGTCGGCTGCTGTGATTACAGTAAAAGTCGATGTGCCTTCAACTGTTGAAGTGGGCGAAGAATTCAGTTTAAAATATGTAGTGTCTACACGTGAGGTAGAAAATTTTACAGGTCCGAAATTTCCGAATTCAATAAGAGTCTTGTATGATTTGGCTCGTTCGGAGATGTCGAGCTATCAGATTATCAACGGAAAGTCATCAAGTATAAGTTCTACGACCTTCACATATACTCTTTGTGCGGAGAAAACAGGAACATTAACCATTCCTTCTGCTGTCGTACAGGTAAAAGGGAAAAAATATAATACCCGTGCCGTTACGCTCAATGTGATTAAAGCTTCTGATAATCCTCCTGCCCCGTCGCAGACCGGTAAGATATCGGGCAAAGATTTATTCATAGCGGTGTCGGCAAATAAAACTCATGTTTACGAGCAGGAGCCGATAGTACTTACCTATAAAATATATACACGGGTTAATCTGACGCAGATGACAGGTAAAATGCCCGATCTTAAAGGTTTCCTGATACAAGAAGTGCCGCTTCCCCAGCAAAAAACATTCAGCGTAGAGCAATATAACGGTCAGAATTATAATTCTACCGTTTGGTGTCAGTATGTAATGTTTCCTCAGCAATCAGGAAAATTAGAGATTCCTTCAATAAAGTTTGACGGAGTAGTGGCTGTTGCCAATCCGAATATAGATCCATTTGATGCCTTTTTTAATGGAAATACAAATTTTGCTGAAGTTCAAAAATCTATAATTGCCCCTTCACTTAGCGTTAATGTAAATAAATTACCCGCTCCTAAGCCTGCGAATTTTTCAGGAGCAGTAGGTAATTTCAAGGTGAATGCAACCTTGATGACGAAAACTCCGCGTACTAATGAGAATCTTTCGGTAAGAGTTACAATAGAGGGAGCCGGTAACATGAAACTTATTACTGCTCCAAAACTTAATTTAGGGCCCGATTTCGACGTCTATACCCCTAAACTTACGGATAAAACAAAACTTACGGCTGGTGGAATAGAAGGCACAATATATTATGACTATGTCGTCGTTCCGCGTCATAAAGGAAGCTATATTTTACCAGCAATAGATTTCGGATATTTCGATATAGCAGAGAATAATTACAAAACAGCTCGCACGAGTCCTATTGAGTTCAAGGTTGAGCAAGGTACAAATTCTGTTTCAGAAGACAGCAGTGAGGCTCTTAATGGTGATATAACCGATATTTATCGCGGTGCTCCTACTGTTCCCTCTTCGTTTTTTGCAATAGCCAACGGGAAGTATTACATCACATATTTGGTTGTATTATTGCTTTTTGTTGCCGTGTTTGTATATTTGAAGCATTCGGAGCGTTTCAATAGCAATGCTATTCTCAGAATGCAACGTAAGGCAAAACGCATGGCTTCTGAGCGTCTTAAACAGGCCGACAGATTAATGAAATCCGGTGATACTTCTGCTTTTTATGATGAATTGACTAATGCATTGCAAATGTATGTGAGTAACCGTTTTGCGATTCCTATGTCTGAGTTTAAGGGCGAGAATCTATCGGAGAAATTGTTGCAACACGGTGTTTCATCCGAACTTTCGTCGGAGTTATCCGAGCTGATGTCGCAATGTGAGTTTGCGCGTTATGCTCCTGGAGACCCGCAGGAGAATATGGAGAACCTTTTCAAGCGTTCGTCTGAAGTTATTTCGAAAATTGAAAACATTCTAAAATGACATTGCAATGAAACTAAGTACAACTGTTCGTGTGTTTGTCTGCAAATCGGATTTCCATGCATCGTGCCGCTTGTTTGCAAGTGCAGGCGTTAAGTTATTGCTGCTTGTTTCGTTTGCTTTTTCGGTGTCGCCTGTGTTTGCGAAAGCTGTGGCAGATTCTTCGGCTGCGGGTAAGGAGATAGCAGATAGTTTATATACTAAAGGCGAGTATCGTGTGGCCGCTGCAGCTTATTCTAAGTTGACGAAAAAGGTGCGTAGCGCAGAACTTTATTACAATCTCGGAAATTGTTATTATCGTCTCAATGAATTTCCGCAGGCACGTTATGCTTATGAGCGGGCGTATGTTATATCGCCGTCTAACAAGGACGTAAGAAACAATTTAAAGCTGACAATTTCTAAAATAAAGACCAATGAGGCAAAATCGCAATCGTTTATATCTGTGTGGATTCATGATTTTTGTTATTGGTTCAGTATAGGAGAGTGGTTGTTTACGGCTTTATTTTGTTTTGCTTTGTTTCTCGCTTCATTTTTAGTGTATTATTTTGGAAGGACAATACGCATACGCAAAGTCGCTTTCTTTGTTTCGTTTGCTTTCTTTGTAGTTGCGGCGGTTTCGTTCGTGTGTGCGGTCGTACAGACTGACAATATGGAAAATCCGTCTCAGGCAATAGTTCTTGAAACGGTAGACGTACGGCAGTCTCCTACTCTTAATGCGGGGACAATAAAACAAATATTGCCCGGTACAAAAATCGAGCTTATAGACGATAGTGCCGTGGAAGGTTGGCGGCAGGTTTCTATAGGCGGCGACAGAAAAGGTTGGGTTCAGTCTTCTTCTATAGGGGTGATTGGTTTCGAAAAATGAGCCGTGTCTCTGTTCATAAAGAAAATATAGTTTTAAAATTAAGATAAATCGAAAAAAAACAGAATATAATGCTTGAATGCTTGTTGAATTTAGACCGCAACATAACGCTGTGCCTCAACGGCAGTTCTTCGTTATATGCTGACGGACTAATGCTGGCTGTTACATCTACCGTCACGTGGGTTCCGGTAGGTTTGGTGCTTTTGTATGTGCTTCTTAAAAACAACGACAGGCCGCGCTTCTTTATGATATTGCTGATGCTTGTGTTGTGCGTGCTCTTATCCGACCAGCTGTCGAATTTGTGTAAAATCTTTTTCGAGCGCTGGCGTCCGGCGCGCGACCCTTTAATAATGTATCAGGTCGATGTTGTTAATGATGTGCGGGGCGGGCGTTACGGTTTCTTTTCCGCCCATGCGGCTAATACCATGTCGTTGGTCGTTTTTCTTTCGTTGCTTTTCAGACAGTGGCGCATGACTTTGTTGCTGCTTTCCTGGACTTTACTGAACGGATTTTCACGCATATATCTGGGTGTGCACTATTTTGGCGATGTTATGGTGGGATTTGCAGTCGGTGCACTTGTGGGATATATGCTGACATTGTTGTATCGAAGGATGAGCCGCCGGCTGAACGTTGTTTCGCGGGGAATATCATCGGAATACACAGGCGGAGGTTACCTCGTGAAGGATATAAATCTTTTGGCTTCCGTTTTGGTGCTGACGTATGCTGTTGTTACAGTGGTGGCTACTTTCCTGGTTTGATGCGGCTTTTGAAAACAAGCGTGACGTTGTCTTGTCTTTCATATTATTCCGGTTTTGATAAAAACGGATGTCTCCTGTCGCAAGGTTTTGCAGACAAAAACGGTCATCGGCCAAGCACTTGAAAATCAGCAGGTGTATATATAGCGAAAAATATGTCTGAGATAATTTAAAATATCTCAGACATATTTTGAATTATCTCCTATGTAATTTGAATTATCTGCGGGAAGTTTTTTACTGTGCAGAAAAAATATTTCTTTTTTTTGAGCTTCTTTCCGAGATGAGAAATTTCCGGTTGGTTTTCTGCTGAACATGCCTTTTATCATTGTCTGACTACATTAAAATATCTCGGAAATAATGTTCTGATTGCCTTTTCTCCTCGTTTTTACATTGTGGCTGTTCTGATTCCGAAACACCTGTAAGATTGTAACCGCAGAGGCGGTTTGTGTTATTTCGAAGACCGAATTATTCAATAGGATATACCTGTTTGTGCCTGCGGAGGAAAAGTTGTATTTTTGTGCATAAATGATTGGATTTACATGAAAGTTATAGTAACAGAGCCGGAGCGGCGGGACAATAATATAAACGATAGTGCGTTACATAAAGTGGCACCCAATATGCAGATATACACATTGGCAGATACGGCCTTGCTCACACACGGCAAGCCGATGTTTATTCCCGATTACGGAGGCGAATGCTCGGCTTTGTGTTGCCTGGCTGTCAGAATCTGTCGCTTGGGGAAGAGCATACCGGAACGTTTCGCTTATCGCTATTTCGATGCTTTTACCGTGGGAGTTAGGTTCGAACTGAGCGATTTGCGTGAAAAACTCTCGCAACAGCAGTTGCCGTGGGATGTGGCGGTTAGTTTCGACGGCGCAGCCACGATAGGGAGTTTTACGGAACATGACGGCAAAACCGAAGACGACTGTGAACTTAAACTTGAAGTGGAGGGTGTTACCGTTGTCTGCGAGCGCCTTTCGGGCATTAATCAACGTGTGGCGCAGGCTCTCTCAGAAGTAAGCCGATACTACATGATCCGCCAGGGAGACGTGCTTTTCATTCCGATGACAGACAAACCTTTCAGGGCGAATCAGGACACTCATTACGGAGGCTGTATAAACGGCGTGAAAGTGCTGGATTTTAATGTGAAATGATAAGAGTTTTCAGATGAAACGAATATATATCCTTACGTTGTTTGCTTTACTGTTTTGCAAGGCCGCGCATGCCGATATGTATGCCGATACTGTAAAAACCGTAGGAGCAGGAATCTTTGTGAGCATAACAGAGAAAGAAACTCCTGTATCCGATCCTTTGCCGGTATTTGAAACGCAAATCGATTTGGAGCGCGCCGAAACTGGCGCTTCTTTCAGGCT
>OHBJ01000354.1_pt1 | contig 28855 bp, 15 predicted proteins | sample 1577241 | NCBI WGS metagenome assembly OHBJ01 (sample SAMEA3541594, study PRJEB24748) | human gut metagenome | biome: human gut; feature: human-associated habitat; material: faeces | place: China | collected 2012 | reverse complement strand
AATGGGTGCGTATTGCTTCTTCTCCACAAAGCCGGAAGTCAATTTCGATTACGAGGTGCCTGAGTCAAACGGGCAGCTCGTCCTCTGGCAATAAACTGCACCGGTTAAAAAATCAGGCGACCAATGACTGGCCGCCTGATAACTCATGCCTGATTGTGATGTCGCAGAGTTGGCTATCCTTATCCCGAACTCGCGTTGGTAATCCTGGGCACGAGCGCCACTGTCGATTATCTGGAGCATCTCCGCCACCAGGGCATCTCCTATGTCATCCTCGATGATGCCACGCGCCTCGAAGAGGCCATGGCGGTGCTTTACGAAAGCTTCGGCGTGCGGCGCATCTCTTTACAAGGCGGCGGAATCATCAACGGCGCGATGCTCGCCGCGCGGCTACTCGACGAGCTAAGCCTGGTGGTTTACCCCGGCATAGACGGCCTCACCTCCTCGCCTTCCATTTTCGAATATATAGGAGCGCCGGGTGAGCGTCCCGCCGAAGGCCAGTCGTTGGAACTGCACTCGGCCGAAACGCTCGACAACGGCGTGCTCTGGCTCCGCTACCGCATACACCGCAGCTGAGGCTGCCACGCTGAAATCATTGTAGTTTTAAGGTCATTGGAGTGAACGAAGGCCCCGACGCTCCTGTCTGCCAGGGCTTCGGGGCCTTTAGTTGTTCAACGGCCGGGGCTTTGGTGCCGTTAAGGTCATTTAGTATACTAATCTATAATGGCTTTAGGGTTACGGTGTCAGCCGCATTTGCTGGTGCCGCAGGAGGTGCAGATGAGGCAGCCTTCCTGGTAGATGAGGGTTTCGGCGCCGCAGTGCGGACATTTCTGCCCCTTGGCCGTCATGCCGTTGGGGATGTACTTCTTCAGGGCACGTTCTACGCCGTTCTTCCACGTATTGATGTTGTCGGAGTCGAGGTCGAGGCCGCTCACGAGTTTCAGCACCTGGTCGATGGGCATACCGTAGCGCAGCACGCCGCTGATGAGCTTGGCGTAGTTCCAGAACTCGGGGTTGAACTTCTCGCTCAGTCCCTCGATGGTGGTCTTGTAGCCGCGTTTGTTGATGAACTGGAAGTCGTAGCGCTTGTTGCCGTTGGCGTCCATGGCCTTGATAATCTTGCCGTGCGTGACGCTCTTGGGGCAGAAGATGCCGTCTTCGTCGTCGGCCAGACCGGTGAAGATTTCGTAGGGATTGCCGTCCACGAGTCCCACGAAGGCAATCCATTTCTCCTTGTTGTTCTGGAATCTAACCACGTCGGCTTCGAGTTCGATGGGGCGTTTGGCCACATGCTCTGCGGGCGGGAGCATTATCATCTGTTTTTTCTCCTTCTTCACGGCCTCGAGAACATTGTTGCGCGAGCCGTCGCGGTAAACGGTGCAACCCTTGCAGCCGGCTTTCCACGCCTCCATGTAGAGCTTGCCAACGAGCTCTTCGGTGACGTCCGAGGGGAGGTTGATGGTCACCGAGATGCTGTGGTCCACCCACTTCTGCACGGCTCCCTGCATACGCACTTTCTCGAGCCAGTCCACGTCGTTGCTCGTAGCCTTATAATAAGGTGAGCGTGCCACGAGTTCCTCTATCTCTTCGGCAGTCATGTTCTTGCGGGGTTCGAGGCCCTGTGTGCGCATCCACTGGATGAACTTGTGGTGATGGACAACATATTCTTCAAAAGCGTCGCCCACTTCGTCCACGAAGTCGATGGAGTCGTTCTCGTCGCCGGGGTTCACCTTGCGGCGGCGTTTGTAGACGGGGAGGAACACCGGCTCTATGCCGGAGGTGGTCTGTGTCATCAGCGAAGTTGTGCCGGTCGGGGCTATGGTGAGGCAGGCTATGTTGCGGCGTCCCTGGCGCACCATTTTCTCGTAAAGCGCCGGGTCGGCCTCTTTCAGGCGGAGGATGAAGGGGTTGTCCTTTTCCTTCTCGGCATCGTAGATTTCAAAGGCGCCGCGTTCGGCGGCCATGTCGACGGAAGCGTTGTAGTAAGCCAGCGCCAGCTGTTTGTGTACCTCCACGGAGAATGCCGTTGCTTCCGGAGTGCCGTAGCGGTATCCGAGGGCTGCCAGCATGTCGCCTTCGCCGGTGGTACCGCAGCCGGTGCGTCGCCCGAGCAGCGTCTTGGAGCGAATCTTGCGCCAGAGGTTCAGTTCAGTCTCCTTCACTTCGGCGGTCTCGGGGTCGCTCTCTATTTTTTCGAGAATAAGGTCTATTTTCTCCATCTCGAGGTCGATGATGTCGTCCATCATGCGCTGCGCCTTTCCCACATGGCGGCGGAAGAGGTCGAAGTCGAAGCGTGCCTTGTCGGTGAAGGGGTCCACGACGTATGAGAAGAGGTTGATGGCCACGAGTCGGCAACTGTCGTAGGGGCATAGAGGAATCTCGCCGCAGGGGTTGGTTGAGACGGTAGTGAATCCGTGCTCGGGGTAGCAGTCGGGCACCGATTCGCGGCGTATGGTGTCCCAGAACAGGACGCCGGGTTCGGCGCTCTTCCAGGCGTTGTGCACTATCTTGCGCCATAGCTCCACGGCGTCGATTTCCTTGCTATACAGGGGTTTGTCGGCGTCTATGGGATATTTCTGGAGGTATTTCTTTTCATCGGCGGCGGCCTGCATGAAGGCGTCATCGATGCGTACCGATACGTTTGCGCCGGTCACCTTGCCCTCGGTCATTTTGGCATCGATGAAGGCTTCAGAGTCGGGATGCGTGATGCTGACGGAGAGCATCAGTGCTCCGCGGCGTCCGTCCTGTGCCACTTCGCGGGTGGAGTTGGAGTAGCGTTCCATGAAGGGGACGAGGCCGGTGCTCGTCAGGGCAGAGTTCTTCACCGGGCTTCCCTTGGGGCGGATGTGCGAGAGATCGTGTCCCACTCCGCCGCGGCGTTTCATGAGCTGCACCTGTTCCTCGTCGATTTTGATAATGCCGCCGTAGGAGTCGGGACGTCCTTCGAGTCCTATCACGAAGCAGTTGGAGAGGGAGCCTATCTGGTAGTCGTTGCCGATGCCGGCCATGGGGGAGCCCTGCGGCACTATGTATCGGAAATCACGTAGCAACTCGAATGCCTCGTCGGCGCTCATCGGGTTGGGGTATTTTGCCTCGATACGTGCTATCTCGCCGGCGATGCGGCGGTGCATGTCGTCGGGAGTCAGCTCGTAGAGGTGACCGAAGGAGTCTTTTAGCGCATATTTGCTGGCCCATACGCGGGCGGCCAGTTCGTCGCCTTTGAAATATTTTAGCGATGCGGCTTCCGCTTCATCGTAGGTGTAATGTTTCTTTTCGTTTTTCATCGGGTGGTATGTTGTTGTATTTATTGTCGTTAAAGTTAACCGCGAGTTGGTGATTTTGGTTTACTTTGCTTTACTAAGCAGAAGTATAAGCTGCCGAATATCAGTACTTTGTGTTTTTATTTCGGGAAACTTTAGTGTTTTATCACATCTGAAAGTTTTCCGATTTATCAAAGTATTCTCTGAATTACGGGTGCAAAGTACGTAAAAAGATTTTACATTTCCCATTATTGTAGATAACTTTTGCAACTTACTGATTCATAACTTCCGTGTAAAAAATAGACCAATTCAGGTATTGTAAACAGCCGTCCCTCGGCGCCTGTTTGCGAATTTATGAACAAGAAAAATTTGTCATCAACTCCTTTTTTTGTAACTTTGCACCGCTTTTCAACGGCGCTTTCAGGAAAAGTGGTGGCAAAAGCGTTATAATGCATATAATCCTAAATATGAAGAAATTACTATCCTTAATAATCATAATGGCGTTCAGTCTCGCGGCCTCGGCGCAGTTGAGGGTTTTCATGACCGGCGACTCGCACGTCAGCAGCAAGTATTACCCCCGCGTTGTAGAAGAGCTCCTGAAGCAGGCCGACCCGGATATCGTTTTCGACTGGTCGGCGAAAGTCGGCGCCAGTTTCTGGTCGTTCGCCAAGAATGACTTCGCCCTGTTACGCCCTGCTATCGAGTTTGACCCCGACATTCTCGTTATACATCTCGGTACCAATGACAGCTACGCAGCCAAGTTCAACCCCGACACTTTCACCGCAAACGTCGAGAACCTCTATGATAAGATAGAGAAGGAGTTGCCCGGTTGCCAGATAGTCTTCGTGACGCCGTTCGTCAACCGCCGAAAGGAGCGGGGAAAATGGGTGGATAACCTCAACGCCGACCGTTGTTCCGAAGCGCTCGTCAAGTTTGCTGAAGATCATCCCTACTGCCATGTCGTGGACAACAACTATTACCACGGCTTCGACTTCATAGACGAAAAACTGATACGCAACGACTACGTGCACCTGACCGTAGAAGGCTACAAGAGCCTCGGCGAACAGGTAGGCCTGGGTCTTCTCGCGTTGCCCGGTCTGGTAACCCCGGCCACACGCAGGTAATCCTGCTACTTCGGGCAGTTTCCGCAAAAAAATTCCCCTTTTCAAACATTTTTTCAGCTTTTTTGACCCTCGTTCGGGAAATTATTGCTAAATTTGCACGTTATCTAAGTGCAGGAATTCGTCCCCGCACCAACGCAATACATGTAACCCGCGCGCGAAAGGCTCTCTAACTGTCTTGGCGTCAGCTCTTTATATATCTCTGAACATGACCGAATACAATCTTGAAGACGATAATAACGTTTCCCAGGCACCGTATGGACAGCCGACCGCCCCTGTCGACGGTAACGACGACGGCAAAAAGCGACGCCCGAAAGGCTCGCGCCGCCGCAAGGTGGTAAAATGGCTCTGGACCGGCTTCCTCGGCCTCGGCTTTATCATCGCCCTGCTCCTGACGCTCGTCTACAACGGCGTCATCGGATACATGCCTCCTATCGAAGAACTCGAAGACCCGCATGACAAACTCGCCTCCGTGGTCTACGCCGGCGACGGCACCACCGAACTGGGCCGCTATTTCCAAGGCGCCGGCAACCGAATCTCCAGCGATTACAGCGAAGTCTCGCCGCACGTAATCGACGCCCTCATAGCCACCGAAGACATCCGCTTCGAAGAGCACTCCGGCATCGACTTCCGTTCCTTGGGCCGTACGCTGGTAAAGACGTTGCTGATGCGAGACAAATCGTCGGGAGGCGGTTCCACAATCACGCAGCAGCTGGCCAAGCAACTCTATTCGCAACCGTCGAACAACCTCTTCAAGCGTGCCCTCCAGAAGCCCATCGAGTGGATGATTGCCATCAAGCTCGAACGCTTCTACACCAAAGACGAAATCGTAAACATGTATCTTAACCGTTTTGACTTCCTGAACAATGCAGTGGGAATCAAGACGGCCGCAAACGTATACTTCGGCAAGGAGCCGGCCAACCTCTCCGTCACGGAAGCCGCCATGCTTGTAGGTATGCTCAAGAATCCGAGCTACTACAACCCGCTGCGGCAGCCCGAACGCACGCTCCAGCGCCGCAACGTGGTTCTCGACCAGATGGTGAAGGCGGGAAAACTTCCCGCCGCAGAGGCCGCGGCCCTGAAAGTCACTCCCCTCGGGCTCGACTACCACCGCGTGGACCACAAGGAAGGGGAGGTGCCATACATGCGCGAAGAGATTCGCCGTCTCATCACAGCAGAGAAACCCAAACGCCCCAAAAAGGACGACTATAAGAGCGATGTTAGCTGGAAGATAGCCTTGAGCAACTACCAGACCGACTCCACGCAGTGGGAAACCAACCCGCTTTACGGCTGGATAGCCAAGAACCCAAAGCCCGACGGCTCATTCTACGACCTCTATAACGACGGCCTGCGCATCTACACAACTGTGGACCTCCGTATGCAGAAATACGCCGAAGAGGCTGTCTACGAGCACCTCGGCGGCGTGCTGCAGCCCGCCTTCACCGCCGAAAAACGCGGCTCCAAGTTCGGACCCTATTCCACCAATGGCGGCGAAATCACTCCCGAACAAGTGAAAGGTTTCATCCGCAAGGCCATACGCCAGACCGGACGCTACCAGTCCATGAAGAAAGCCGGCGCCTCAGACGCCGAAATCGAAGCCGCCTTCGATGCTCCATACCAGATGGAAGTCTTCGCTTGGCAGAAAACCGCCAACGGCTACAAACCCGGCACCAAAGTGGTGAAAATGTCGCCCCGCGACTCACTGCTCTACACCAAGTCCATCCTGCGTGCCGGAATGATGGCCATGGACCCCATAACCGGCCACGTCAAGGCATACGTCGGCGGCATTGACTTCAACCACTTCCAGTACGACATGGTATCGCGCGGCAAACGCCAGATAGGTTCTACCTCCAAACCGATGCTCTACACCCTGGCCATGGAACAGGGTAAGGACCCCTGCTCCGTACAGTCTGCCCACGTCAACATGGGCGGGTGGCATCCCAAAGGTGGCGGAGGCGGTGCCATGACTCTGAAACAGGCTCTCACCAGCTCCAACAACGGTGTTTCGGCCAATCTTCTTGCTTTCGTCGGAATACCCACTTTTATAGATAAGCTCCGCATGTTCGGCATCCAGGGTTACGTGTCTCCGAACATGACCATCTCCCTGGGTTCATACGATGCCTCCGTCCTCGAAATGGTGTCGGCTTACTCTACCTTCCCTAACAAGGGACAGAGAGTGGATCCCATCTTCGTGAGCCGCATAGAAGACAACCAGGGCAACGTGCTATACTCGGCCAACGCCCACCGCACGGAAGTCTGCACCCTCGAGGCCGCTTATAATATGGTGATGATGATGATGAGCGTAGTTAACAGCGGTACTGGCCGCTCTCTCCGTTCCTCCTATAACATCAGCGCAGAAATGGGCGGCAAGACCGGTACTACCAACAATAACTCCGACGCCTGGTTCATGGGTTACTCTCCCGAACTCGTCTGCGGCGTGTGGGTAGGCGGCGAAGAACGCTTCATCCACTTCAACAACGGCTCTATCGGCCAGGGCGCACGCTCGGCCCTCCCGATTTACGGCCGCTTCTTCCGCAAGATATACAACGACCCGAAACTACCTTACTCCCAGGACGTGCAGTTCGAGTTCCCCGAAGACTATAACCCCTGCGGCGACAACGAGTGGCGCATAAGTTCCACGAAGGTGTCGTACAACCCGCCCACGGCCGCGACCTACACCCAAGGCGGTGGCGGCGACGACGACGTTGAGGGAATCTTCGACTGACCCGGTAGAACCATGCAACTCAGGAACGTGAGCTGAAATAGCTAAACCGGGCGGATGCGGCCTGCTAAAAAACAGCCGGATAAATTTCACGGTTACAAAAATTGTAGCTAACTTTACACCCACGAAACTAACAACAACTTAAATCAAAATAAACACATGACTAACAAACTGCAAATCAGAGACCTGACGCTTCGCGACGGACAGCAGTCACTTTTCGCTACGCGTCTGAAACAAGAAAACATCGACCGTCTTCTTCCCCTTTACCGCGACGCCCGTTTCTACATCATGGAAGTTTGGGGCGGCGCAGTGCCCGACTCGGTGATGCGTTACCTCGGCGAAAGCCCCTGGGATCGCCTCCGTTCATGCTCAGAGGCCATGAAGGGCATATCTCTGCTTTCTGCACTCTCCCGCGGCCGTAACCTCTTCGGTTACGTTCCTTATCCCGACTTCGTGCTCGAAGGTTTTTACCGCGAAGCCATCAAAAACGGCCTCAACGTGATGCGTATCTTCGATGCCCTCAATGACATCAACAACATTAAGGAATCGATTCGTCTCATCAACGAGCTCGGTGGTATCGCTGATGCTGCCGTCTGCTATACCATCGACCCCAAAGGCACTCCCGAAGAGGAGAAAATCTTCACCGACGAATACTTCGTGGAGAAAGCCAAAGAGATGGAACGCCTCGGCGCCAAGATGATTACAGTAAAAGATATGGCCGGCCTGGTATCCCCCTCGCGCATCTACACTCTGATGCCGAAACTCAAGGCAGCCGTAAAGGTGCCCATCGACTTCCACACACACTGCACCCCGGGCTACGGCCTCGCTTCCGTGCTGACAGCCATCATCCAGGGTGTGGACATCATCGACACTAACATCTGGTGGTTCGGTGGCGGTTCTGCCGCTCCCTCCATCGAGCTTATCAATATCTTCTGCCAGCGCCTCGGCGTAGAGGTAGAGGCCAACATGGACGCCGTTCGCGAAATCCGCAACGAGCTCCAGAATGCCCGCAAAGCACTCGCCGAGTTCGACCTCAACAAGGACAACTGGCCCAAAGACTTCGACGAAGCTTTCAAGGCCATGCCCGCCGAAATCGACGCCGAATTTGACCGTGCCATCGCCGCCGCAAAGGAGAACAAAGAGGAAGAACTTCTCGACGCTTGCCACAAAATCGAAGCTTACTTCGGTCTTCCCAAACCCAACGAAATCGTCAAGAACGCCGAGGTTCCCGGCGGTATGTACTCCAACATGGTGGCCAACCTCCGCGCCCTCAACGCTGAAGACGTACTCGAAGAAGCTATGGCCCTCATCCCGAAGGTACGCCGCGACGCAGGTCTCGTGCCTTTGGTAACCCCGACATCGCAGATTGTAGGCTCGCAGGCCGTTGCACTCGCCCTCGACCGTCGCAAAGGTGTGGCCGACTATACCAACAAGAACAAACAGTTCGAAGACCTCGTCAAAGGCCAGTACGGCCAGACTCCGGTGCCCGTGGATCCCAAGTTCCGCGAACTCATCACCGGCAGCGCCGAAGAAGTGGCTTACGACGTAGCATCCTACAAGGATCCCGAAAATCCCGAGCTCGACAAGTTCGGCGGCGTCAAACTCGCCCAGAACGAGGAAGAATATCTCCTCCTCCAGCTCCTCCCCAAAGTAGCAAAAGATTATCTTAAAAACCTCCGTAAAATGGAATACGAAGCAAAGAACAACACCTGCCAGTGCGGCGACATCAACATCGACCTCAAGGTGTCCGGCGCACTCATCGATCAGGTAGGCGGCCTGAAACTCGGTGTAGGCGAGCCTGACCACATGCTCCTCGAACTCGTACAGTCGCTCACCGCTACATACCTCAAGAACCGTCACAACATCTCGGTAAACGCCACAGCCACAGCTTCCGCTCCCGTCGCTGCTCCCGCAGCCGAGGAAGAGTCCGAAGAGGAAACATTCACCGGCGAAGTCATCACCGCTCCCATGGGCGGCAAGGTGCTCGAAGTGTGCGTTAAACCCGGCGACGCCGTGAAGGTAGGCGACACAGTACTCGTTTACGAAGCCATGAAGATGGAAAATGACCTGAAGTCTGACTTCGAAGGCGTCATCAAACGCGTCCTCGTAGAGGAAGACGATGTCATCGGCACCGACCAGCCCCTCTTCGAATTCGAATAATCCCCGACACGTAGAACAAACCAACATATAAGGGGGAATGTCCGCGCGGACATTCCCCCTTTTTATGTTATGTTGCCTATATCGCCATTCTGGTTGTAGCGGCATCTCTCGGGCTGTGACTGCTCTAAGTGCCCCTATACCCCGGCGACTATTGCCGGAATCTGAATCTACATATTATACAGCTTCTTCTTCAGGTGGCATAGATACTGGGGCGAGATACCTAAATACGCCGCCACCATTTTGTTGGATACGTTTCTAAGAATTTCAGGCCGGTTTACGGCAAGCGATTTGAAACGGTCAATTGCAGCACCTTTGATAAGTGCCGATTTCATCTCATAATAGTAAACCTGGCACATGGCCAGACTGTAAACCCATTGCGCAAACCTGTGCGATGTTTTTATGAGATTATCATAATCTTCCTTGGTGCAATACAAGACTTCGGAGTAACAGCAGGCCTGTTCCCTATAAAAAGATCTTTTACCCATATAATAAGAAGCTGTGGCCACAAACAATGTTGCCGGAAGGGCGAAGGAGATGCAATGCTCTGTGCCGTCGACCAGATGTGTCCGGGCCAGAATCCCCTCTTTCAATATGTAAACGCTTGGATTGTACTCACCCTCGTCAAATACGTAATCGCCTTTCTTTAGCTTGACAAGTTTCATCCTTGACAAAAACTCGTCCATAACGTCGTCATCAAGCTGATAAGTACACTCTTCAGCCAACAGCCGTTTTATGCGTTCACGCTCAATATCATTTAAGATTTCACTCATACCTCGGTTTCGTCTTTTAGGACGCAAATATAACTATTTTTTTCGGGAGACACGCAGATTTTAAGGATTATTATAATTCTCTTTTGTTGCGACAGGGACTCCGAAACAGCAATCCTCCCCGTCATGCTCCGTGACAATCATGTTAACTTATACCCTCTGCTTCTCGGTAATATAAAGGTGCGGATAGGCCGGTACTTGAAGTCAGACTTCCGGATTCTTTTTGATTTTCCGTAAAAAGAACTTGCACTGCGGTAACTTTTTTTCTTGTTTACTGAAAAATATGAAACTATATTAATACGTTTCTGATTTTTGCGCTGTAACTTTGTGATTGTAAAAACGAGTTACAACTAACCGAAAATCTCAAAACAAGGAAATTTTCGAAAGCCTTATTCCACTTGAGACAAAAATAGCAGGGTTCGATAAAATAGGTTCGAGATGATTTGGAGGTTAAATTTGTGAGATTCCCCGCGAATAAGCGGAATCAGACATGACTCCCGGACTCCTGAATGAACGGTAAAACGGAAGTGCACCACAAGATCCGAACGGAGGACAGCCAAAAGGCGGCAATTTATTAAATCGTCTCCGGACAATGACCTGTTTATAGAACCGGACTATACAATAGTAATAATTAAAACACTTAATTATGCGTATTATTTCTAACTTAGCAGCGGGCGTTGCTTTAGCAGTTGCGACTTTCGCAACTAACGCGGCAACGTTCAGCATCGAGGAGAACTTCGATGACAGTTCACATTTTACCCAATCCGGAAGCATCCCCGACGGCTGGAGCGTTTCCGACGGCTGTAACTTCTACCGTGCGGAAGCCACAGACTTCGGAGTGTTTGCGCAGTCCGGTTCATACATATTAGGAGCCCCTACCGGGCACGTCGGCGACGTAATCTACACTCCGGCATTCAGTATGAAAGGGAACACTCCCGCCAGCATCGAGTTCTATGCCATGGCACCCGGCGGAACCCCGAATTTTATCAGAAACCTGGGGTGGAAAGTTTACGCCGGAACCACGGCCGACATCAGCACGATGACTCTCATCGGCACTACAGAACCGGGTGCTTTGACAGACTGGACCTACCAGGCATTCAGCTTCACTCCCGAGGCCGACGGCAACTACTTCTACGCCATTGAAATCACCCAGGGCCAGATGGCCGGCGGAGGGGTGCAGTTCGACTCTTTCCTCTTTGAAGGGACCGAAGCCGAGGTCGGCGGAAGCGACCTCTCGGTCCTGGAACCCAATGAGGACAATCTCGCTGACTGCATGGAGCTTCCCTACATGGAAAACTTCTCCAATCCAAGCCACTACGACGGCTCGAGCAATATGCCCGTCAACTGGGTAAGCGTCGGTACACACCCCTTCGTGACAGCCAATACAAGCGGGTTGCGCGGATACGACGGCACCTATTATATGACGACGGTAGAATCGACGACCGACCGTGACGAACGTGCCTATACACCGTTCTTCAATTTCCAGGCAGGCGTTGAATATACCGTGTCTTTCTATACCCATTTCGAAGGAACCGAAGTGGCAGACGGCGTATGGCGCTACTTGTCAATGGATCTGACTCTCGGGACCGAGCAAGACGGCGATTTCCACCCCGTAACCCTGGGCAATGTATCGCGATGCCTCGATGAAACCAACAGCTGGGTTTACTCCGAGTTCAAATTCACTCCGGTAACCAGCGGTGCCTACTGCCTGTCGTTTAAACTCAACGGCGCACCGCATTCCGGTTTCATGGCCCTCGACAACCTCGTGATACTTTCGCCGCAAGACCAGCCCGCGCCGATGCCCAACTTCTTCGCCTCCGGCCTGTACGAGCTGATGGAAAGCAATCTGCTCGTTTTCGAAGGATACCCGATAAGAATGATGAACGTCTCTAAGTATGGCGAAACATACACTTGGGAAGCCGACGGTTGCACAGTTACCGAACTCAATGACGGTAACGCTGACATCATCTTCCCGCAGTCAGGCGACTATGAAGTGAAACTTACCGCTACGAACGCACGCGGATCACGCTCCTCTATCAAGACCCTGCACGTCACCTGCATCAACAACGCTGACGGCGCCTCAAGCATTCCCCTGCTCTCTTATTCACCACTGACCACAACTATTCTTGACCGTGGCTCCATTCCCGTCATTGGAACTGACGAATACGATTGGCTGACCGGTTACAACCATTATTATCGGTCTTACGCCGAACGTTTCGATGTCGCGCCCGGTGTCAGATCCACTATCAACAGCATTTCGCTGTTCCTTACCGACGTGCGCTACCGCCCCATGAGCGCAACAACCGGCGACCAGCGCCTCTGCAACTTCAATGTTACAGTTTACGGTCTCGATGACAATGGCAACCTTGATGAAACCAATGTTTTCGGTTCCATGACAAAGACAATGAAAGATGTCTTCGGAGGCTCCGGTGTTGGCGGCGGCTTCGGCGACACTCCATGCATTGTTTCCTTTGACCACCCCATCGTTGCAAACGGCCCGTTCTACATTGCCTTTACATTTGACGACGCCCTTGAAATCGATGCAACCGATGCCAATTTAGGACGTTCATATTTCGGCGCAACTATGGTCCGCGATGCCAACGGAACTTCAAATATGTATGTCAAACCCACCGCTGTCCCCGAATCCGCGACTTGCACAGCTGACGGCAACTGGCATCATATCAGCGAAATGAATCCTTCGTTCAGTGGCCTTGGCAACTGCTGGGCTGTTTGGACCGACTTCAACGACAAAAGCACCGGCATCGCAATCAACAACTTAGGCAAGACTGTCTTTGCAGCCCGCTTCGCCGGCAATGACCTCATTGTCAGCGGCACAACCCCCGGTGAGACAATCGCTCTCTATGACCTGGCAGGCCGCAACGTCCTCATTGCCACAGCTGCCGACAATTCAACGGTTGTTCCCACATCTCTGCCTTCCGGAATTTATATCGTAACCACCAATGCCGGAAGCGTTAAAGTAGTGAAATAAATCAAATTAATAACGGAAGTTGCCGCTTGGCAGAGACCATGCGGCGGCTTCCTGTTTTAAATCTTATGAAAGTTAAAAAACATCTTGCCACTCTATTTTGTGGTTTAGGATTTGGGCTGGCGGCTCTCGCTGTGCCGGCAGCTCCGGGCATTCTTCACGGAAGCCAACCCGACGGCACTCCCATAGAGTTACAGCTCTTCGGCGACGAGAATTTCTCTTGGGCACGAAGCACCGACGGATACACTTTGCTGCGCGATGCCCAGGGATATTGGACTGTGGCCGATGCCCAGGCAGACGGCACTTTAATACCCACCTCCATCCGTTACCGCGGTAGCGAAGCACGGCTGTCGGCAGGCGATATCCGTCCCGGGTTGGTAATTCCCAGAGAACAGGCGCGAATAATGCGCCGCGCTCCGAAAAACAAACTCCAAATCGATAACTCGTTTCCCACCAAAGGGCGTCGAAAACTCCTGATGCTTCTGGTGACTTTCAACGATAAGAATCCGTCATTCTCCCAGGAGGACTTCTCGGATCTGATGAATCAGGAGAATTATAACAATATCGGGTCATTCCGAGACTTCTACCTTGAAAACTCCTACGGCACGCTCGACATAGAGACGGTTGTTACGCGCTGGGTGCGTTTGCCTGGAAAGTACGGCTCATATACCATAGATAATACTCCCGAAATGATTCGTTATGCTTTGCAGGAACTTGCATCCTCGGGAGAAGTCAACCTTGCCGATTTTGACAACGACGGCGACGGAGTGCTTGACGGTCTGGCAGTAATACATCAGGGTTCCGGTCAGGAAGCCTCCGGTTCCTCACTTGACATCTGGTCCCATTCAAGCATCATGTATGGTTTGAACATCAACGGTATCGAAGTTCGTCGCTACACTATCGAGCCGGAGCTTTACGGATGTAGCGGCCAGATGACTACCATTGGTGTCGTCTGTCACGAATTTGGCCATAATCTGGGCGCTCCGGATTTCTATGACACAGACTATTCCGGTTCCGGCGGCGAATATCCGGGCACCGGAGAGTGGGACCTCATGGGTTCGGGTGCATGGAACGGCCAGGCAGGCGAGAGGCCGGCAGGAATCAACATGTGGCAGAAAATACAGTACGGCTGGCTGCAGCCCGAAGTACTCTCGGAGTCTAAATCTGTCAGCGCGATGCCCAATTCCACGCAAAACGCAGTGGCTTACCGTTTTGACACATGCCTCCCCGGAGACTATTTTATTATCGAAAACCGCCAGCAAACCGGGCCTTTCGACAGTGCGCTGCCCAATTCCGGCCTCTTGGTTTACCACGCCAGCGAGGAGGGTATCGCCCGGACTGTAGAACCAAACACTGTCAATGCCACTTATCCTCAATACATGTATGCTGTCAGCGCCCAGGCCTCAAGCGATCCTTCAAGCGATCCGGATTCATACGGTTCGATGGCATACGCGACTTTCCCTTATGATGACAAGAACGAGTTCTGCGACTCGTCATTCCCTTCCACCCGCTCATTCGACGGCAGATTCGCATACCGCGGACTGCACAACATAGTTCAGAACGGCGACGGTACCATGTCGTTTGACTTCACTGTTGACGAAACACCCGAACAGCCGGCCAACCTTACTTCCCGGCTTGACAAAGGTGTCGTGACTCTCAATTGGGAATTTGAAGGCTTCGACGATTTGGAGTATTTCACTATCTACCGCAACGGAACTGAAATAGCGCAGACCACTGAGTTATCGTATATCGATAACACGTCGGATTTGGACGGCTTCTTGACTTATCAGGTAGACGCGACACACAAATCGGGTAAAATATCCCCGTATGCCGACGTGTCACTCCGTATACCGACCAATATAATCAACGACCTTCAGGCGGAAGCCGAAATAAACGCCATTACCTTGAAATGGGATGTTGAACCGAAACTTTCGCGCATAACGGATGGCTCGAACGACTATGGTACAGTAGAACACGAAGGTACATCGACAATAGAATATGCCCACCGCTATCGCGTAAACGAATTGGCGCCTTACAAGGGGTACAAGATACGATACATTCACTTTGTGCCCTTCCTCTCGAAAGCAGAAGCATCATACACTGTCAAAGTATATGAGTCCGAACCGGGGGGCGCTAACCCCGTATGCGTTTCATCACGGCAGTGCAAAGAGTTCGGTACCCGAATCTGGAATAAGATTCTCCTCACCAAGACGGTCGAAATTACCGGTGAAAAAGAAATCTGGATTGCCGTAGAAATGGTCTCGAACATCGGGAGCGTACAAACCCTGACGGATTTCTACCTGCTTACACCGGGCCTCGGCAATTGGGTCAATATCGACGGTGCAGGCTGGGGTGAAGACGAACTCGCCGACGGAAACTTCCTTATGTACGCTTCGTTGAATGCCGTAGATGAAACCGAACAACGGCCCTTGGTAGAATCTACGGATATTTTCAATCCCGTGTCCGACCTGTTCTATCCGCTGGGATTTTCCGTTTATCGTGACGGGGAATTTATAGGTAACTGTAGCTCACGTATGTTTGTTGACCGGCTTTTCTCTACCGGCCTGCATACCTATACTATAGCTTCGTTGTATCCCGGAAATAATGAATCCTCTGTCAGTGAGGTGACTGTGTCCGGAGAGCAGACAGGAATCAGTGCAACCATTGACAATGGGAATTCCCTGAATGTGAGAATTCTTGAAGGCGGCATAATAGTGGACAACATTGCAGATAACATCAGCATTTACACATCCGCAGGCGCAATGGTTTATAACGGTCTCAACACAGGTCGTTTTATCGGTCTGACACCGGGAATGTACATTGTTCGTGCGGCGCACAGGGTAGTCAAGATTATGGTTAAGTGACTTGCATCCCGAGGATTAATACACATACTGCCGAGGCTGCGTCATTCAAAAATGGACGCAGCCTCGTTTATGTCATAGTCCGCATGTAATACAGCCGTCATGTGGGCGCTCGCAGTAAAACTAATATTGCGTCAGATACCGGTGACGCGCGGCTATAGCCTCAATATTAGTTAATTTTTGGGAATTATTGTTGCCGGGGTTGCTTTCCTCCGGTTTTTTTATTATCTTTGCATCGACTTTGAGCGTGTATAGTTTTTGTTTAAGGTAATCATGCGGCTCAGACTCATGGAACCTCTCTGTTCCCCTCCGCTCTCCCGCTTCGCCGCCATACTCTGAGAACCCCTTATCACAGCTCTCGTTTACTTGACTTTTTTATAGATTTTTAGACCTGATTTTATGCTTAAATTTCAATGTCTTGCCCTCGCTGCCGTAGCCATATCGGCGACTTTCACCGCCTCGGCAGTGCGCTCCGGGCGTTCCCTGAAACAGTGGGATTTCTCGCGCGATTCCTTGAAGTGGGAAAAGGTGACAATCCCCCACGACTGGGCTATCTACGGCCCCTTCGACCGTAACAACGACCTGCAAAAGGTGACCGTGGAGCAGAACGGAGAGACCGAAGCCTCATGGAAGACCGGCCGCACCGGTGGTCTCCCATACGTCGGCAAGGGTTACTATAAGACCACTTTCGAGCTCAACGATACCACCGGCCTCTCGACCGACCTACTCTTCGACGGCGCTATGAGCCACGCCCGCGTCTACGTCAACGGCAAGCAGGTGGCATACTGGCCTTACGGCTACAACTCTTTCTACGTGAACCTCGACGGTGTGGCTCGTCCCGGCGTCAACACCGTGGAAGTGAGTCTCGAAAATCCCCCCGAATCCTCGCGCTGGTATCCTGGTGCCGGCCTATACCGCAACGTCCACCTGCTGCAGACCGACCGCGTGCATATCCCCGTATGGGGAACATACCTCACCACCCCGCAGGTGAGCAACGAATGCGCCACCGTGCGCCTCGTCACCGAAGTCAGCGGCATGGAGAAGCGCGGCAAGGTGAACCTCAGGACCGAAATCAAGGACCCGCAAGGACGCACGGTAGCCACCGCGCAGAGTGATTTTTACGCATATCCCGGTGTCCCCTTCACCCAGAACCTGCGTGTGGAGCGTCCCGACCTGTGGAGCCCGGAGAATCCTGCGCTCTACACCGCAGAAACCACCGTCAGCCGCGATGGCCGCGTGTGTGACACCTACTCCACCCGCTTCGGTATCCGCAGCATTGAATTTGTGGCCGGCGACGGCTTTTACCTCAACGGTGTGAAGACCAAGTTTCGCGGTGTGAACAACCACCACGACCTGGGTCCGCTCGGCGCCGCAGTGAACCGCTCGGCCCTGCGCCACCAGATGGAAATAATGAAAGACATGGGTGTCAATGCCATCCGCACCTCCCACAACATGCCGGCTCCGGAGCTCGTGGAGCTGGCCGACGAGATGGGCTTCATGCTGATGATAGAGCCTTTCGATGACTGGGGTTTCCGTCCCAAGTGCCGCAACGGTTACGGCACGCTTTTCAATGACTGGGCCGAAAAGGACGTCGTGAACATGGTGCGTCATTTCCGCAACTCTCCGTCGGTGGTTATGTGGTCCATCGGCAACGAAGTCCCCTCGCAGTGGTGGGAAGACGGCCTTTCGGAACTGAAGATGCTCCAGGACATTGTGCACCGCGAAGACCCCACACGCCCCGTGACCTGCGGCATGGACCAGCTCGACGCCGTGGTTAACAACGGCTTCGCAGCCGCCCTCGACATCCCCTCCTTCAATTACAAGACCAACCGTTACAACGAGATAATGGACAAGCTGCCGCAGGACCTTGTCCTCGGCAGCGAGACAGCTTCCACCGTTTCGAGCCGCGGACAGTACTTCTTCCCGGTGGTGAAGGGCTCGTCAATGATGCACCCCGGCAACCAGAGCAACAGCTACGACGTGGAGTATTGTGACTGGAGCAACATCCCCGACGATGACTTCGTTCAGGACGACGACCGTGCCAACAACCTCGGCCAGTTCGTGTGGACCGGCTTTGACTATCTCGGCGAACCCTCACCTTACGACACCGATGCATGGCCAAGCCATGTCTCCGTATTCGGCATCGTGGACCTCGCCTCTATCCCCAAGGACCGCTACTACCTCTACCGCTCGCAGTGGAACAAGAAGGACCATACGCTACACATCCTGCCGCACTGGAACTGGGAAGGACGCGAAGGTGAAGTTACCCCGGTGTTTGTCTATACCGATTATCCGAAGGCCGAACTTTTTATCAACGGCAAGAGCCAGGGCGTCCGCGAGAAGAACGACTCCACGAACATGAACCGCTACCGTCTGATGTGGATGGAAACCGTCTACGAGCCGGGCGAAGTAAAGGTGGTGGCCTACGACGACAAAGGAAACGCGGTGGCCGAGAAAGTGATACGTACCGCCGGTAAGCCCGACCACATAGTGCTCACCCCCTCGCGTAAGGAGCTTAGCGCCGACGGCGAAGACCTCGTCTACATCACCGTGCAGGTGGCTGACAAGGAGGGCAACATAGTGCCTACCGACAGCCGCCGCGTGAAGTTCTCTGCAAAAGGTGCCGGCAAGTTCCGCGCCACCGCCAACGGCGACCCGACGAACCTCGACCTGTTCCATCTGCCTGAGATGCCTCTCTTCGCCGGTGCCGCGACTGCCATCGTGCAGGCCGGCGACAAACCCGGCACCGTAACCTTCGAGGCGAAAGCCCCCGGCGTGAAAGGCGCCAAAATCACAATACCCGTAAAGTAACCCGAACGGACCTCGGACTTTAGACTAAGAAAGCCGAATTATCCCGAATAGTCGCGATAAATCCCGATTATTCCTGATAAATCACGAAAGAAGAAAAAATAACCTAAAACAAAGATAACAATGGAAGAAATGCAGGAGAAAATCCAGAAAGTGTTTGCCGAACGCTTCGGCGGCGAAGGAACGCTCTACGCCTCGGCCGGCCGTATCAACCTCATCGGCGAACACACCGACTATAATGGTGGCTTCGTGTTCCCGGGTGCCATCGATAAGGTAATCATGGCCGAAATACGCGCCAACGGAATGCAGAAATGCCGTGTCTTCTCTATCGACATCAACCAGTACGTAGAGTTCGGCCTCCGCGAAGAGGACGCTCCGAAAGAGGGTTGGGCACGCTACATCTTCGGCGTTTGCCGCGAGGTCATCAAACGTGGCGGCACGGTAGAGTGCTTCGATGCAGTCTTCGCCGGCAATGTTCCCCTCGGCGCCGGCCTCAGCTCCTCGGCCGCCCTGGAAAGCTGCTTCGCCTTTGCCCTCAACGATATGTTCAACGGCAACTCCATAGACAAGTTCGAGCTGGCAAAGATAGGGCAGGGCACCGAGCACAACTATTGCGGCGTGAACTGCGGCATCATGGACCAGTTCGCCTCCGTCTTCGGCAAGAAAGGGAACCTCATGCGCCTCGACTGCCGCTCGCTGGAGCACGAATACTTCCCCTTCGACCCCGAAGGCTACAAGTTGGTGCTCGTAGACTCCGTGGTTAAGCACGAGCTGAAGGACTCCCCCTACAACCGCCGCCGCGAATCCTGCGAACGCGTGGCCAAGGCCCTCGGCGTGGAGACCCTGCGCGACGCCGACATGAAGATGCTCGACGCCGTGAAGAGTGAAATCACCGCCGAAGATTACTTCCGTGCAAAATATGTTATCGAGGAGAAAGACCGCGTGCTGGCCGTCTGCGACGCCCTGCTGAAGGGTGACTACAAGACCGTGGGTGAAAAGATGTATGAGACACACCGCGGCCTCTCCAAGGACTATGAGGTGAGTTGCGAGGAGCTCGACTTCCTCAACGACGTTGCCCGCGAAAACGGCGTCACAGGCTCGCGCATCATGGGCGGCGGCTTCGGCGGCTGCACCATCAACCTCGTGCCCGACGAAATACACGACCGCTTCATCGCCGACGCAAAGAAGCGCTTCGCCGAGAAGTATGGCCACGAACCCAAAGTCTATGATGTAATAATCTCGGACGGCGCCCGCCGTATCTCCGAATAAACCGCAGGACACATGTCTGTTACAGTAACGGAAAAGAGAGTGGAGACCCCCTTCGGGGAGGTCTCTCTCTTCACGCTTATGAACGGTCGCGGCGCCTCCGTTGAGCTTTCGAGCCTCGGCGCCGGCGTCCTGGCCGTGAATGTCCCCGACGCGTCCGGCCAGATAGAGAACGTATGCCTCAGCTATGCCGACCCTGCCTCCTATATGGCCGACGGTCCCTGCCTTGGCAAGGTGCCGGGACGTTACGCCAACCGCATAGCCGGCGGCCGATTTACCGTCGACGGAAAAACTTACCAACTCGCCGTGAACAACGGTCCCAACGCGTTGCACGGCGGCCCCACCGGTTTCCAGAACCACATCTGGGACGCCGAGGAGATTCCCGGCGGCGTGCGCTTCACGCTCCGTAGCCCCGACGGCGACGAGCATTATCCCGGCAACCTCACAGCCACGGCAGAATACATCTGGAACGACGCCGACGAACTTACGCTCCGCCTGTCGGCCGAAACCGACGCCGAGACCGTGGTGAACCTTACGAACCACTCCTACTGGAACCTCGATGGCGCCGACTCCGGCAGCGTGCTGAAACACCGCATGCGCCTCCGCGCGCACCGCTATATCCCCACCGACGACACTCTCATCCCCACGGGAGAGAAAGCTCCGGTGGAGGGCACGCCGATGGACTTCACCGACTTTAAGGAGCTGGGCCGTGACATAGAGGCCGACTTCCCCGCGCTGAAATATGGCAAAGGGTATGACGCCGGCTGGCTACTCGACGAGTGGGAACCGGGGCGCCTCATAGAAGACGCCGTGGAGATAGTGGCGCCGCGCAGCGGACGCCGCCTGCTCATAGACTCCGACCAGCCCGCGGCGCACGTCTACACCGGCAACTGGCTCGCCGGCTCCCCGGAGAACCGCTCGGGCCGCAGCTACGAGGATTACGACGGCGTGGCCGTGGAGATGCAGGGTGTCCCCGACGCTCCCAACCAGACCGTCTTTCCCTCGCAATTCCTCGCTCCCGGAGAGAAATATTCACGTATAATACGCTTTAAATTCCGCCCAGAATGAAGATTACAGTACTTGACGCCTTCGGTCTAAACCAGGGCGACCTCAACTTCAAGGAGTTCGAGAAATTCGGCGAGGTCGTGTGCTACGACATCACGCCGCAAGAGGAGGTGGTGGCGCGCTCGCGCGGCAGCGAAGTGCTCTTCACCAACAAGACGAAAATCACCGCCGCGATGTTGCGGCAATTGCCCGAAGTGAAATATATCGGCATCCTCGCCACCGGCGTTAACGTGGTGGACGTCAAAGAGGCCGGACGCCTCGGCATCACCGTTACCAACATCCCTGCATACAGCACCATGTCGGTGGCCCAGAAAGTCTTCGAGCTGCTGCTGGCCATCGTGGGTCGCGCCGAGCATTATGCCGAGGAGAACAGCCGCCTGCGCTGGGCACGCTCGCCGCATTTCTTCTACTGGGACTTCCCGCTCCACGAGCTGGCCGGCAAACGCTTCGGTATCGTCGGTTTCGGCAACACAGGTAAAGCCACGGCACGCATCGCCGACGCCTTCGGTATGCAGGTATGCCTCTTCACCTCCAAGGCGCAGGAGGAACTCCCCGACGGCTATGAGAAAGTTGAAACCCTCGACGAGCTCTTCTCCACCTGCGACGTGGTGAGCCTCAACTGCCCTCTGACGGCCGACAACGCCCTGATGGTGGACGCACGCCGGCTGGCGCTGATGAAACCCACCGCCATACTGATAAACACGGCCCGTGGCGGCCTCGTGGACGAGGAAGCGTTGGCGCTGGCACTCGACGACGAGACAATCTACGCCGCCGGCCTCGACGTGATGACGCAGGAACCGCCTGCCGAAGACAATCCGCTCTTCACGGCGCGCAACTGTTTCGTGACACCGCACATAGCCTGGGCCACGGAAGAGGCGCGCCGCCGCCTGCTGACGGTAGCCTTCGACAATCTCGCCGCCTTCCTCGACGGCCACCCAGTAAACGTGGTCAGTTGAAAATTCTCCGAAACATATAGCTCCCGAAATGCTGCTTGTGATGAAAAATTGCTTGTGGTATATATAATGAGGGTGTGTCCGGGAAAGGACACACCCTCGCTATTCAGTGATTCGTGAAATTACGGGCAGTGATTCTGTATGGTCATTTCACAATTATTTTGCGGCCGTTGGAGATGTAGAGGCCTGCGGGGAGGGGACGGGTGTCACCGGCGCGGCGCACAAGGATGCCGCTCACGTTGTAGACGGGGGCGTCCCCGTTTCCTATGGTGATGTCCTCGATGCCGGTAGTGGTATTGTCAATGACGTATGTCTTGGAAATGAGGGGCGACGAGGACGCGGGGTTGTCGAACTCTCCGAAGGTGCCCTGCGGTACGGTGAAGACGTATGTGCCGTCGGCGGTGAATGCCTCGTTCTGCGAGTTGCCGAAGATGATTGTCACCTCTGTGCCGTTTGCCTGGAAACCATTGGGTGTATAGGCCACTGTTTCAGCACCTTCCCCTTCGGGAGTATAGGCCAGGGTGATGGCGGCAAGGTCGGCGGGAGACGTTACGCCATCGGCAGCCTGCGGGAAGTTGATGACGATGTCTCGCAGCTCTGTGACGGTGTCTTCAGCGGGCGATATTGTGTAGGTATCCATATTGTTGACCGATCCGGTGACGTTGTAGAGAGCCTGGATTGCATCGTTGGATTTACGGCCGTCGGCGGTGTAACCGCTGATGACGCCGGCGGGGACATAGAGCAGGTATTCTCCCGGGGAGGTGACGGCTGACGCTTCGGCAGCGCCCTGTCGGGCGAAGGAGAGGCGCACAGTGTAATTGTTGACGGCAGTGATTGAGGCGCAGTGCCATTGTACGGGGTTGTCGCCTTTGCGCGTCAATGTGATGGCAGAGGGGTCTTCGGCCCACTGCAGGTTGCTGACCCCGTTACCGCCGAAGTTGATGTCGATGGTAGTGATACTCTCCACTTCACCAGGAGCCGGGACGAGGGTACCTTGCGACATTCTGCCCCCTTGTGCTTCTATGGTGTATTCGGCTGTGATAAGCCGGTTTTCGGGCGTTCCTCCGAACTCTTTGAAGGAGCCGGCGGGTATTTGGAGAGTATATGTGCCCGGGGCACGGAACGTCATGGGTTCGGGAACCGTGGCGTCTTCCCAGTCGAACTGCAGGCCGCAGTCCGTACCGTAGGTGTATTGGGTCTTGACAACTTTGGCGATGCGCGGCGTCAAGCTGTTGGACGCAATGTAGGAGAGTGTGATTCCGTCGGTTTTCACTATCTGGATACCCATGAATCCGGTGTCGGGGAAGTCGACCCTGATGGTTCCTATCTCGGAAAGGGAGCCGACAGCCGGGGTAAGGGTATAGTCGGTCATGGAGTCTTTGGCAGTGCCTCCGATGGTGTAAGTGGCTTCGATGACTGGGCTGGAATAGGCGGGACTCACATTCTCGTTGATGAAGGAGCCGGCGGCGATGGTCAGCTTGTAAGTGCCGTCTTCCTTGATTTCCGTGAGTGCGGTGGTGGTTCCTTCGAGACCGAATTTGATGGTGCCGCCATTCGGGGCTGACCACGAGAAGGTGACGTCCACGGCCTGATACCGGGTTCCGGTGGTCTCGTTTACGAGAGAGGCGGAGAGGGTTTTCATCGTCGGTTTCGTGATTATTTCGAAATCGGGGAATGTAACCTTCACGGTAGCGAGATTAGTCACTTCGCCCTCGGGCGAAGGGTCGAGTACCGGTGTAACGTCAGCGTTGGCCGCGAAGACAGTAGCTGCGGCAAATGCAGCTATTGCAAACACTTGTCTAAACATAGTTCATTAAAATTATATAATGTGGTTATCTTATTATGGTTTTAACTCCTCCTATGATGTAGAATCCCGGCTCAAGGCCGCGAATCTGTTCGGGCGAGGCGTCTTTGAGCAGGAGGCGTCCGCAGAGGTCGAAGACATCGTGCGCGTCGGCGTCTTGCGCAATTCCGGGAGTGGAGAGCAGGTCTGTAACAGTAACCTCAACGTCGCGGCGTGCCGTGACGCCGCGGTAGTCGGCCGTCAGCGTCAGAGTCGCCTTCCCTTTCTCTTTGGCAGTCAGGAGGTAGGTGCCGTTGCCGGTGCGTGTCACGGAGCACACTTCCGGATTATGGCTTTCCGCGCCATAGACAATGAGTCCCGGGTATCCGGTGCTGAGATATGTCAGGGATTTGAGGTCTACCACTGAGTCGTTGCCGGCGGTAAGCCGGAGCGGCTGCGGGGCGCTCAGCGTCGGTCCTTCGCCCGGGGTATAGAAAGTCATGGCCGGGAACCAGTACTTATGTTCGGGACGCAGGGTCATACGTTCCTGAATGGTGCCGTTGGCCGGGTCGGCGAAGAAGATGGCGTTGCAGTCGCGCACGCCGAAATCGCCGATGGCCGTCACCACGATGTATCCTGAAGCGGGGTCGGTGCTCACGGCCGAGCCGTAGGTGTGCATCTGCCGGCCGTCGAGCGACGGGATAGTGACGCAGCGCTGTCTGTAAGAGCCGCTGTCGAAGTCGTAGCCGGCTATTATGTCGCCGCCGTTCTGCGGTACGTAGAAAATCTTGTTACCGCGGATGTCCGCCGCCACGGGCAGGCTGCGCCAGCTGTCCCACGAGGCGCTGATATTTTCCGCTTCTGTCTCTACCGGTTGGGTTTCAAGGGTTTCGGGGTCTATTTCCACGAAGGGAGTGCCCTGTGCCGCCGTGGCGGCGAAGAGGCGTCCCGCAGAGGTGGCGAACACTCCCGTTACTTCCGGTAGGGCGATAGTCCGGGACACACGGTCGGTTGCCGGGTCTATTACGTTGACCCCGAGGCCCTGCACCGCGGCGAAGACGTATTTTCCAAGTCGCAGCATGTCGCCGGTCTGGTCGGCGTAAGGTCCGGAAGAGGTCTGTGTCCCTTCCACGTATCCGGTTATAGAGGCGGAAGCCGTGTCATAGACGAGGATTCCGTCGGCGGTTCCCACATATACTTTTGCGGAATCTACGGGGCAGAGCGCGCGTCCTCCGTTGCCGGGGAGTTCGGTCTGCGACTCTATTTGCAGCGAGGCGGCGTCCGCCACTGTGAGCAGCGGCGCCGGGTTGCCGTATGCAGTCTGTTTGGCAAGCAGGTACAGGGTGTTGCCGTAGATGGTGCCGTATTGTGTGGTGACACCGGGCGTCTTGCCGGCGTTGGCCTCGCCCAGGGAGCCGTAGTGCATCGTCGTCAGGTCACTTTCAAGATAGTCCAGTGAACCGAACTCCGAGCCGTAAACTCCCTCGTTGAGGAAGAAGATGCCGCCGTCCACCTGCGGTGCGGAGCCTTGGCGGACGGTGTATTCTGCCGTAACGGGACCGAGCGAACCCTCTATGCCGTTGCCGTCGACCACCGTGATGTATCCGGCGGGGAGCGTGAAGGTATAGTGTCCCGGCGCGAGGGTGATGTCATTGGGCAGCAGGAATGCTACCGAGTAGGGCGAAGTGGAGGGGATGAGTTCCATGTCCCGGCCCTCTCCGCTCAGCAGCGGTGCCCCGGCCTCGGGGTTAGTTCCGAAGCTGCGGAGCGCAGCGCCGGTGGGAATGACACTTATCGAGGGGATGCCGCTCAGAGTGCTTCCGGAAGGCGGATTTACCGTAGCGGTGAACACGGCGGGGCGCACTATACGGTAAGCCGCGTCAATGGCGCGGTTGAAGACTTCTTCCCCCCTGGAGTTGGTCTGCACGAAGTATCCGGCGGGAATCTTCAGCGTATAGTTTCCTTCCGGAAGGGGCGACGGGAGGGTGAAGCGGCAGGCGTCATCGCACAGCAGGGTGTATTCCGTGCCGGAGGCCTCGCGCAGCGAAGCCGGAGTCCCGGCACCGCCGGTGGGACGAAGGTCGCTGGCTGTCCCGTCCGGGGTTACGCTCACCGTCTCGAGCGACGTGTATGCGCGGTCGGGAGCCGGAGTCAGGGTGTAGAGGAACTCGCTGTCCTTGAAGACGCGTATCACTGCCGTTATCTCCGGGTTGCTGTCGGTGCCGTTTTCATAGTCTGTCATCGTGCCTGCCGCGATGCGCAGCAGGTATTCCCCTTCGCGGTCGATGGTGAGATGGTCGTCGTAGGGATAAGAGGGGCGGTTCCATCCCCACGAGAGTGTGTTGCCCATGAGCATGAGGCCGCAGGCGCGGTAATTGTCCTCGGGGTCGGCGGTGTTGGTCAGGATTATGCGCGAGGCGTCGATGGGGTAGACGAGGCCTTCTGTGGCTTCGGGGAAAGTGATGGAGCATCGCCCTATGTTTCCGACGGTCTCGCCGTCGGTCGGCCGGAGCTCGTAGCGCTCCATGCGGTTCTGCGGCACGTCGCGCGTCACCTTGTAGTATGCTTCTATGCGGGCGTTGAAGGCGAAAGCGTTGTCTTTGAGCTTGAAGGTGTTGGGGAGTACCGTCAGACGGTAGTCGCCGAGGCGGCTTATGGTTTCGGGACGCGGCTCCGAGGTCATGGACACACGGTTCTTGAAGAGCAGTTCTATCTTATTGTGCTCCGTCAGGGTAGCGGAGTATATTTCGTAGACCGAGCTGAGGTCCGGGTCATCGTTGAGGCGCGTCAGGGTAATCCTGCCGCCAAGGAAGGAGGTGATGTCGGTGGTGCCTTCGGGGAATGATAAGTCTCCCTCCAGGTCGGGGTATTCCAGTGTTATGGAGGGTATGTTTTCCACGTTGCCCGGCGCCGGGTCGAGCCGGTACTCCCTGAGCTGTTCTGAGGCGGCGTTGGTGCCCGTCACAGTGTAGTGGAGCGAGAGATTGTCGTTGACGGTATCGGTGCCGGTAAGGCGGAACACGCCGGCCGGGATGTCGATGGTGTAGTCCCCGCGCTCGAAGAGGTATTCGGGCAAGGTGTATCCCGAGTCGGTGCGGCGGAAGCTGAAGCTGAAAGTGCCTTCGCCGTCGAAGTGTGTGGAGGCAATGACATACTGCGGGACGCCGTCGCCGTCGCGCCGCAGGGTGATTAGGGCCGGGTCGATGATGTCGATTGTCGGAAATTGCTCCGTGACGGGGAATTTAATGGAGACGTCGCGGAACTCCATGACCTCGCCCGGGACGGGGCGTATGATCAGTTGGGTTGGGTCGAAGTATGAGTCATACCCGGCCTCCTTGTCGCCGATGGTGTAGGTGACGTCGATGTCGGCGTTGTAACCCAAGTGCGAGTACCAGTCGCCGCACAACTCGATGCAGCCGGCCGGGATGTGGAGCCGGTATTTCCCGGGGTCGCTTACCACGGTGGCTGTCTCTTCCCCTTTGCGGCGCAGGCTGAATGTCTCGCTGTTGGATGAAAAGAAGGTGGAATAAGAGATATTGCAGGGTTCGTAGACCACTGAGGGGTCTTCGGCGCTGGTCAGGGTCACTCCTTTGAGCGTGGAGCCGTACATTCCCAAAAACTTGGCTTCCGGGAACACTATCTTGATGGTCGCCAACGATTTGATCGGGGCATCGGGCGAGGGGAGCAGCTCGAAGTCGGTCAGGGCTGCGTGGGATAGCGCCGAAGTTAAGGTCAGCGCGGTCATTAAGAGGATTTTACGTAGGTACATCGTCTGTTTCCGGTTAGTGTTACGTTCAAAATCAATTAAGGCTCAAACCGGGGGAGACGGTGTACCGGGTGTTTTCCCGGTGTCCGGAGGTGTTTGTTTTGGCGGGTGTAACGCCGCCGGCGGTGTGTAGCCAAAGCCGTCTTCCTCGTGAGCTGTAATATGGCTGACAGCGCGGGAAGGTCTTCCGGCTTCTCCCATTCCGTTTTCCCCGCCTTCCCGCCTGCGGGCAGTGGCATCGGTGAGACACGGTTATCAAGGAGTTACGGCAGCGGGCCTGCCCGGGATTCTCACCCGGTTCCCTCGGCGGAACAGCGTGACGCAGATTCCGTCCGGCTCTCGTGGAGCCGCTCCTGGCTGTCTGTTGTTTCATGTGTCCGGACTCCATGGGAAGAGTCCGTTTTGACGGTGCAAAATTACGATTTTTCTTCCGTTCGAGCAAAAAAATTTTGCACTCTGATTGATTTTGTCTAACTTTGCGCGGATTTAAACCGCTTGATTTGCATTAATTATTTAAGGTATGTGCTATAAATATATTCTTTTGTGTATCATATTGCTTGCTTCTTGCTTTGGAACTTCGGCGGAATCTTTCACAGCCGACGGCCTTGTTTACGAGATAACGGGTGATGGGACTTGCATGCTGACCTCTGCCGGAGATGTTTCCGGGACGTTCACGGTGCCTGCTGCCGTTACGTATGATAATACGGTTTACACGGTCACTGCCGTCGGACAAAGGGCGTTCGCGGATTGCCGCAGTCTGGAGGCGCTGCTGATACCCGGCTCCGTCACGGAGGTAGGACGCGAGACGGCACGCGGGTGCACCTCCCTGAAGATAGTTGAGCTTGGCGACGGCCTCTCGCAGCTTGGCGACGAAGCATTCACCGGCTGCACGGCACTCGAAAAGGTTGTGCTCTCCGATTTGTTGACGGAGGTGCCACGCCGGTGTTTTTTCGGCGATGCCGCGTTGCAGGAAGTTTATCTTGGTAAAGGGACGGCCGCAGTGGGGACACAGGCTTTCGACGGTTGCGCGGCCTTGGTGTCGGTGGTATGTATGGCAGCGGAGCCTCCCTCCACGGGAGCCTACGCCTTTGACCCGGCTGTCTTGAAGGCGGCAGTCCTCACGGTGCCCGGGGGATGCCGTGCCGCCTATGCCGCAAAACCGGTGTGGGGCGACTTCCGCTCTATCGTGGAAAATAACTACGGAACCGCCACGGTGCCCTTTCACCTGTATTTGCCTTCGGGACGCGTGACGTCGCGGGCGACAGGATGCCAATCCCGAAAGCCGCTCTCAGTTCGGACTGGAGTCTGCAACCCGACTCCACGAAGCTGGATTCGCTAGT